>PDWJ01003098.1_pt1 | contig 16404 bp, 10 predicted proteins | sample 1430881 | NCBI WGS metagenome assembly PDWJ01 (sample SAMN01162460, study PRJNA174530) | Oral metagenome, whole genome shotgun sequencing project. | biome: Marine environment; feature: Marine mammal; material: Swab sample of the gingival sulcus; isolation source: swab sample of gingival sulcus... | reverse complement strand
ATCCATTCTTTTTAAACCTGGAACATTTTCCATTATAATCCAATCTGGCATTATTAAATTCGCACATCTAAGAAATTCTTTAAATAACCAATTTTTAGGATTTTGAGAATTTCTAGTCTTTCTATTTGAATAAGAATACCCTTGACATGGTGGTCCCCCAAATAAAACAATAACCTCATTTTTCTTATTAAATCTAAACTCGGTAACATTCTCAATATCATCAATAACAACAGTCGTTTCTTTATGATTTTGCATGTATGTCTGTGCTGCAGATATATTATTTTCTACAGCAATACAAACCTTAACTCCTGCCTGTTTAGCTCCTGTAGCCATTCCTCCAGCACCTGCAAACAATTCAATTCCTATCATATGCTTTTAGTTTCTCAGTCTTTTTTTTGTTTTGTTGCACAATGCCCAAATATACATACACTCCTTAAAAACGCAAAATAAAACCTAACAAAAGTTAAAATAACGTTATTTGCTCAACAAAAACTTCAACTATTCTCTTTAACCTCACTCCCTTAAATACGCCTCTTTATCGTCAATATCGGGAAGAAACTGCAGTGCATCGCCACCGTGCCGGATAATATCGCGAATGATGGTAGAATTTACCATAGTATGTTCGGGCGTAGTTAATAAAAACACCGATTCAATTTCGGGTTCTAACTTTTTGTTGGTTTGGGCAATGGCACGTTCGTACTCAAAATCGGCGGCAGTACGCAGACCACGAAGAATAAACTTAGCTCCTCTTTTTTTACAGTAGGCAACGGTTAAACCGTCAAAAGTATCCACCTCAATTTTAGGATGATTATTAAATGCTTTTTTTATCCAGTCTATGCGCTTTTCAATAGGGAAAAACTGTTTTTTTTCAGAATTATAACCTATGGCTATTATTATTTTGTCGAACATTGGCAATGCCCGCGCCACAATAGATTGATGTCCTATGGTAAAAGGGTCGAACGACCCCGGAAATACTGCAATACGTTCCATTCTTTATTTTATTTTTATTTCTTTATAAGAGCTTACAAACAGGATATTTCCCATATCCTCGAATCCGGTAAATAAACCAACGCCGTCTTTTTCAACATCTTCTTTATTGAAACCTAAAATACTTAAATCGGCATCTTTTGAATTCCTCATAATAACCTGTTTCTTATTAGCATAATTGGCATTGATTAACTCAATATTACTTGGCGATATCGGCAGCCGCCCTGTATTGATTAACTTCATCAATTTTTCACGCTGAGCCTGTAACTGATCGCCCGGATAAATCGCAAATATCTTAATGGTTGCCTTTTTCCAATCGGGATGTCCCTGCAGAATATAGGCAAGCAGAATCATTAAATTGGCATTTTCCAAATCGTTGGCACCTATCCACACATGAATTTCACGCTGATAACCAAAACCTTTGTAGGAAGTTCTTAATACACCCACATCGAAATGTGTTGATTCCAGCATGCTGTAATTATCTACTACATATTTTAAGCGCTCGGGTTCGGTATTCGAAAATTCAAAAAGAATGGTATTGTATCCATGCCCCGATATTCCGGAAAGCTGCATTACCTGTGCTATTGCCGAAGTCATCGACGGGCTGATAATGGTATCGAGATAGACACGGTTTTTACTTCCCGATGCCAAATGAATTAACCGGCTCATTACTTTTTGTGATTCTTTATTGGTCTCCTCATTCAAATATCCGTTAAGGTAATGAATATAGGTGCCAAAACCGTATTTAAACGACAGCCACCGCAGTAAATCGAATGCAGAACGGCGCACAAAAGTATCTTCGGAAATACAAATGGCAAACGGACGCCAGCTTAATTCTCTGTCGCCTTTCTCTGCGCGCTGTGCGAATATCTGCAAATATCTGCTTAACTGGAAAACTACGCCCCTGAACAGCTTTGCCAAACCTCGGTTTTCGGTGGAAGTTACATTTATTCCGTAGTAGATAAATCCCATTATTAATATGGACAATACGGCGTAAACCATATTCATTTGAAACATTACCCAGAACGAAAGAATAGCTCCAATTAACGATAAATACCACTTCGAACGGAAAGTCGGGCGGTAAGACGGATCGGCGGCAAAATGTTCCAGAAACGAAATCATGCAGATTGCACCGTAAGTAACCATAAAAAACATCGATATAATTTGTGCCACAAAATCGACATCGCCTACAAATACAAACACAAAAGCAATGGCAATAGAAACTATCGATGCATTTATCGGCTCATTGTTCTTTTTATTTTCAGTTCTCAACCATCGGTTTAAACGCATCTGCGGCAAAATATCATCCATCCCTATAGCCTGCAGCGTGCGGGGTGCCACCATAATAGAACCAAGAGCCGACGAAAGCGCAGCCGCAGCCAGACCAATAGGAATAATAGGACCCCATACGGCTATTCGCTGCATAATTAACTGGTCGCCAGCCAAGTCTTCGGGACTTGCCGAAATGGTAAATTTATAAGCTGCAAACACATATATAATTAAACCGCCTATGGTTGCCCAGATTGTTCCTCTCGGAATAGATTTCCGCGGGTCTTTCAAGTCTCCCGAAAGCCCCAACCCTGCCGCAAGTCCTGTAAATGCAGGAAAAACAATGGTAAACACATAGAAAAATCCTTTGGGATTCATCACTGTTGCATCTAAAACAATCTCTTTGGGCGCATCGGCCGGAGTTCCCATAAAGAAGAACAAAATAGATATTCCCAGGGTAGCAACCACCACATACAATGCTTTCATACCCATGTTTGCTCCGCGGGTAATAAAAAGAGCCGAAAGCAGTGTCATTGTGGGAATACTAATGGCTCGTTTATCGTAAATCAGCCAGCCGTAATTATCGGCAATCCATTGAATTAACGGGTCGAATGCTTCGGCAAATGCAATAACATAAAAAGCTACCGATATGGCCTGCGACAAATATAATGTAATACCAATGGCGGCTCCAATATTTAAACCGAATGAACGGGATATAATATAATAAGCCCCTCCCCCGAGTACTTTTTGATTGGTTGCAATTTCGGCAACAGCCATTGCCGTAGGAATAGTAATTAAATGTCCCAGAATAATAATCCCTATTGTTCCGACAAATCCGACATTACCTACAGCCCAGCCAAAACGCAGGAACAATATCGCTCCTAAAATAGTTGATATTGCGGTAAAAAATACAGGGGCTGTTCCAAAATTTGCTTTTTTAGTAATTAAATTTTTTCCCATTTTTTAGTCCTTAAATTTAGGTTTCAAAATTAGCTTTTGTTTTTGAAATTCTGATATCTCTTTTAATAATTCAGCTGTACTAAAATCATTTTTATGAAAAAGTATATTTCCCGACTCGTCCAGCAGAAAACCATTCACGTTATTATCGAGATATTGAGTTATTTCTAATTTTTTATCAACACTCTCAATATTAAAACAGCCGGGGAATACAGGCACTTTAATTTTTCGGGGTTTCTTCTGCTTGGTTTCTTTATCAACCACCACATTAAAAGATGAGTTGCGTATAATATTTACGATTGCAAGGTTTGGAAACTGCCGGTGAACAGCCTGAACTGCGTCGTAATATTTTTGGTTGTTTTTATCGTCCCAGGCACGCCAGACATACATTAAAACCTTTTTTCCCCGTAATTGCTCCAATGAAAAATAACTGCCGTCTACAGTATAAGTTTCCATATGCGGAAAAATACCATTCTCTTTAAAAGCAGTTAATATACGCACTCTTTTCTGCATATTTTTCACATACATTCCCTGCGGATTGGCTTGTGCTAAAAATTTTAATTTCTCTTTTAAAAAATCAAGCGATCGTTTTCTTACAAAATATTCCTGATAAATAAGATAAGCCACCACCGGAGATGTAGCATACCGATAAAAATAGTCGTGCTTAAACTTTTTTAACCGATTTAATTTTTCAACAAGAACTTTTTTATTGGCAGGATTGCCTTTTACTTCGGGTAATTCCATTTCGTACAATAGCTTTTGCTGCTGTTTTAGATTTTCAGCTATTTGCTGCTGAAATGCAACAAAACGGTTTTGTGCAGGAGAACCCTTTAACTCATTCAGCAAAAATCCATAAGCAACTCTATCGGCATCGATACGGAGTTCCATTTTTGCCGGCGAAATAAAAAAACGACACCGTTTATCTTTTGCTATTCGCAACTGAGCAACAAAAGGCTGTGTACAGTTTCCCGTAAACAGAAACATACCGCCTTCGGTTACGGTAGAATCCATTTTTATCAGCTGGTCACCGGTATCTTTATACAAATAGATGGTTTTATCGTTTATTCCGGCAATTGTTCCCTTTAAAATAAATTGTTTCTGTGCAAAACCATGCACTATAAACAGGATAAATAAAACTGATATAATTATTCTTCTTTTCATTCTCTATTGTTTTGTATTACATTCAATTGCTGCATATTTCCCTAAAACCTGCAAAGTTAACAAGAATTATTAATACCAATATCCACTTAATATGTCGAATATAAACAGCTCTTTTTTTATTTATATTACATATCAAATCGAGATTGATATAACTTCGAAATTTCATCTCCCGAATTTATTCACAGATTATCAATTTTCCAAATACTTCAGGAATATGAAAATCAGGCTTCTCTATTTTCGGATTTACCCATGAAATCCAGCGCAGCTGTGCTTTTCTGCCTGCTTCGGGAAGTGCCGTGCAGTAACCCCGGAATAATCCGGTCAGCATTTCGTTACCTTTCAATACGCCGTATTCCCTTAACGACATTAACGAAATTGCTCCTTCTACCACATAACCGCCGGCATATTCATTTGCACAAATATTTAAATGTCCCTTTTTCCACGACCATTCGTAATCGAAATTACGATAATAGCTGGTAACATAATCCAAAACTCTTCCCCGGGCATCAAGCTCTAAGCAATAGTAAGGATTCAGTTCCTTATCCCTACAGAAAAACAATTCCACGCGCTCAGAATCCACCACCTCCATTTTATGATCCTCAACCGTAAAAGTAAGCACCTGTGCAACTTTAGCCTCATAACGAAAGTAGAGATATTCGTTATCGTGCAAAGCCATAAATGTGGTTTTAGGCGGATTATCATCACCGCAGGCATAAGCAAAGTCTGTGTTAATATCGGCATTATCCCAGATATTTCCCCGTTCTGCACCGGCTGTTATTTCTACCTGCCGGTTTATATTTTTCACCAAATATTCTTTCATTATTTAAAACTACAGCTGGTTAATACAGTAAATTCGATTGCTGATTACTCTTCGTACATCCACCTCCCCAACTGCAAATCTAACTTTAATCACAATTAAAATCAAAATAAAACCTTATCTTTTAAAAATAAATGTTATATTTATTGCTTACGACAAAGCATGTTTAACTAAAAATATATGATTATGAGTACCGCAAAAAAATTTGCTGTTGTATTGGCAGGAAACGGAGTGTATGACGGTTCTGAAATTCACGAAGCTACCTTAAGTTTATACGCCATTGCCAAAAATGGAGGAGAATATCAGGTTTTTGCCCCCGACATGGAACAGTATCACGTTATTAATCACCTTACCGGTGAAGAGATGCCTGAAAAGAGAAATGTTTTGGTAGAATCTGCACGAATTGCACGAGGCAATATTAAAGATTTAAAAGAATTTGCACCCGCCGATTTCGATTATTTGTTACTGCCGGGAGGTTTCGGAGCTGCCAAAAACCTTTGTACTTTTGCTTTTGATGAAGCTGAATGCAAAGTAAATACCGATGTGGAGAATGCCATTAAAGCGATGCACAAAGCCAATAAACCCATTGGGGCTTTATGTATTGCACCCGCCTTAGTTGCCAGGGTTTTAAAAGAAGTAGAAGTTACCATCGGCACAGACGAAGCAACAGCAGGAGCCATTACCGCAATGGGAGCTACACATAACAACACCAACCGGGGAGGACTGGCATTCGATTCTAAAAACAAAATTGTAACGACCCCCTGCTATATGCTCGACAACAGCATAGCCGAAGTTGGAGAAGGAGCCGAAAAAGTAGTGAAAAAACTGATGGAGTTATAAATTATAATAAATCAAAAGAGAGCTGTTCGAAAAGAAACCGGACAGCTTTTTTTTATGTCATAAGGAAAAAGTTAAAGTTACTGTTGAGTTTGATTAATGGATTAAATTTAACCTCAAAGAACATACAAAGTTCACAAAAAACCACTACTCTAACGCCATCAACATCTTTATAATCAATACTTTGCCATATATACAACTACTAATTATTCATTCTTTTTTTAATTGAACTTAACGACCGTACTAATTTATCATTTTTTTTGAAACAAAATTTTTAAAAAGCAGGTATAACGCAAGGAATATAACAATATTCATTGACTCAGAATAGATTTAATATAAATTAATAGAACTTAACTAAGACTATTGATTTTTATCTACATTTGCGAAATTTTTTTTTTAACAATTTTAAACTCATAGAAATGACACTACTAAAAAAATCTTTATTCTTGTTCAGTATTCTATTGATACTTGGAGTAAGTTCTTGCGGTAAAAGCCACTCTGAAGATGTAAAGAAAAAAAACGATAATACAGAAATTAAAGCCGATGATAACGGCAGCGATGACAATAACGACGACGACAACAACGGTGAAGGCGGAAACGGTGGCGATGACAATAACGGAGAAGGCGATAACAGCGGTGATGACAACAATGGTGAAGATGATAACAATAATCTTCCTCAACCGACAAAGAGTACTTTTATCGCTTTTGATTTTACAGCACAATATTGTATTTACTGCCCCAATATGACAAGACAACTGCTGACAAATAAAAAAAAATATCCCAATAATTTTATATTAGTAGCATTGCACTCCCGAAAAAAAGATTCACCTCATATTTATCAAGAAGAAGCAAAAAAATACCACAAATATCTACTCGATGTAAAAACATTCGGACAGGATGGATTTCCTGCTTTCACCTATAATTCTTTAGGCACACATAAAGACGACCGAGGTTTAAAAGAAATGGTAGATACACCTTCTGCTTTGCAGCTAAATAGCGATTTTAAATGTAATAATAACGAAATAGATATTACTTTTAAAGGTGTGCTTTGTGCTGAACAAGAAAATAGAATAAAGGACAAAAAATTTACAACTTTAATGTGGATTACCGAAAGTGATGTTATAGCAATGCAAGCAGATAACACTGCAAAAGGCGGTTGGAATATGAAATACAAACACGAATATCTATTCCGCGGTTCGCTGAACGGACTTTGGGGTGTTGATTATAAAATAGGCGATACTTATAAATTAAAAACACAACTACCCAATACTAACATAAAAGTTGAAAATGCTTATTTAGTTGTTATGGTTCTAAATAAAGAAACCAAAGAGGTAATCGCAGCAAAAGAATATCCTTTACGCAAATAATATTTTTTTACAATACAGAAGTCGGGATGTTTTCCCGGTTTTTCATTAATAAACAAAACAGATGAAACGAATTTTATTTACAGTAGTAATACTATTTGCATTATTACAAAATACACAAGCACAATTACCTAAAATAAAACTAAAAAATATCGAAGGTAAAACCATATCAACCGACCAATTGACAGATGGTAAAAATCCGGTTATTATCAGCTTTTTTGCCACTTGGTGTAAACCATGCCTTCGCGAATTAACAGCAATAAACGAGGTTTACGAAGACTGGCAAGACGAAACAGGCGTAAAACTTATTGCTGTATCTATCGATAACGGAACAAACAGCTTAAAAGTAAAACCTTTAGTAAGAGCTAAAGGCTGGGATTACGAAGTACTGCTTGATGTAAACGAAACTTTTAAAAGAGCATTAAACATAGGAAACATTCCTACCGTATTGGTATTAAATCCGAAGGGAAAAATTGTTTACCGCCATACAGGATATGCCGATGGCAGCGAAAATAAACTGTTAGAAGAACTCCGTAAAATGAAATAAAAACTCATAAAATTAAAATAAGATGTTAAAAAAGAATATGATAATTTGCCTTGTTTGTGCAACGTTTTTATTCGCTGCCTGCGATAAAAAAGAGGCTGAAGATTTAAAAAAGAACGACAAAGAACAAATTGAGAACAACGATAAAAATAAGGATGATAACAAAGACAATGATTCCGAAACAAAACCTACAGTAACCTACACTCCCGTTTCGTGTAATACAGTAGCCATTGAATTTACAGGTCAGTTTTGCTCTGCTTGTCCTTACGAGTTAAAAAAACTTCGGGGACACAAGGATAGTTTTAAAGAAAAATTTATGTTTGTTGCCATGCACCCAAGCATGAGAGGCTCACAACATCTATATTCTAAAACAGCCTCAACCTATTTTGAATATTTGATAAACTTAGATGTTTTCAGAGCTGAATTTCCAAATACAGTTTATAACACGCTTGGAAGTTATGCTGATAAGCGTTCGGTATACGATATGGTGCATAAAACTAAACCTGCATTGGCATTCCATACCAAAATTACGCATAAAAATAAAACCATCTCAGCTGAATTCAGTGCTGTAGCATGCAAAGGTCAAGAAAATAAAACAGCCGGCAGACCGCTGAGTGTATTAATGTGGATAACCCAAAGTAATGTAATTGCTCCACAATATATCGGAGGCTGGGATAAAAACTATGAACATACCAATGTTATGCGAGGAAGTTTAAACGGCGATTGGGGCGAAGATTACAAACTTGGCGATACCTATAAGATAGAAAATAAAAATATCCCTGATAAAGTATTTTTTGAAGATAAAGACGGCAGAGAAGTAGCTTTAGTAGTGGTAATTATTGATAAAACCACCAAACAAGTATTTGCCGCAGCTGAATATCCTATCTCCAACTGGGAAGAATAAAACATATTAATGCGACAGAACAAATAAAAAATGAAATATCTATTTTTAATCAGCATTATAAATGTGTTTTCAATTTGTGCTGTATGGGCACAAGAAACATCAAAACACAATCCTTGGAGACTAACTCCAAGTTTTGGCATACAGTCTGATTTGCATTTTTCTACCGATAAAAATGCTGAACATAAATGGAATAGTAATACCTATATCGACGGGAAACTGCGTAACGATTATTTGGAATTAGGGCTTCGTTTCGAAGAGCTTAATCGTCCTTTTCCCGGACACGAAATTGAAAAAGGCTGGGGACTGCCCCATTTTCATATCAAAGGAAACTACAAGGGAATAGAACTCACTATCGGTGATATTTACGAACAGTTTGGCAGCGGTTTATTGCTGCGGCTGTACGAAGACAGGCCTTTGGGAATAGACAATGCTGTGAGGGGTGGAAAGCTGAATATTTCCACCATAAATGGTATTCAGATAAAAGCCTTAGCAGGACAGCAACGTAATCATTTCGACCGCGATAATAAATTATTTGCCGGCAATAGAGGTTATTTAATGGGAACAGATATTGATATTTCGTTAGGTCAATGGATAAAAAGCATCAGCGAACATAATTCTATTGTAAATTTAGGATTTTCTTTTGTGTCGAAACACGAAGACGAAAGCAATATCATTAAATTTATGAATGGAAAATATATGGCATTGAATCAGCCTGTAAATACTGCATCGTGGGCTTCGCGATTACAATTCAGATATGGAAACTGGGATTTATATTCTGAATATGCTTACAAATATAACGACCCTAATGCCGGCAATAATTACACTTTTCGCAGCGGTTCGGCTGCTATGACCACTCTTTCGTATGCCCAAAAGGGATTAAGTTTCTTTATTGGTGGAAGACGCAGCGACAATTTCGATTTCCGCTCGGCAAGAGAGGCTGCTCTAATCGATTTAAAAATAAATTACCTGCAGCCTTTTACCCAGCAGCAAACCTATACGCTGGCAGCTCTTTATCCTTATGCAGCACAAGCACAAGGCGAATGGGCTTTGCAATCGGAAATTCGATATTTACTGCCCCGCAAATCAACATTAGGCGGAAAATACGGCACAGCTGTTAAGTTATCGGGGTCATACATCTGCGGACTAAAATACGATAACGCAACTGCCGGTATTGATGCCATGGGAACAAAAGGCACTTCACCTGATTTCTGGGGCTTTGGCGATAAATATTTTCAGGACATCAATCTTGAAATCAGTAAAAAAATATCGAAGACTTACCGCTTTACGCTGAATTATATAAACCAGGTCTACAATCAATTTATTATTGAAGGACACGCCGATAATAGTAATATGGTAAAAAGCAATATTTTTATTTACGAAGGCAAACACAAATTAAACAGAAAATTGAATTTACGTACCGAAATACAATACTTAACAACCCAACAAGCTCAAAAAGATTGGCTTTACGGAATGGCTGAGTTATCGGTACTGCCATCGTTTATTATTTCGTTAAGCGACCAATATAATATCGGCGGCACCAAAAAACATTACTATATGGCTTCGGTAACGGGAATGTATAAATCTCACCGTCTTCAGCTCTCTTTTGGGAAAACCCGTATGGGTATAAACTGCTCAGGAGGTGTTTGCAGAATGATGCCGGCAACCAAAGGAATGTATTTATCTTACAGCTGTAATTTCTAAATCAGAACGAAAAATCGAAAATCAAAATGAAAATATATTTTTATCAAATAATCATATTATTGGCAGTAGCTTTTACCGCCTGCGATAAAATAGACGAAAAAGATTACTTTAAGCCTTTAGCCGAAGAGGAAAATACTGCTGATTTATCAACGCTTTTAATTGAAGAATATACCGGACAATATTGTGTTAACTGTCCTTCGGCAGCAAAACTACTGCACCAGCAGACCAAAGTATTCAAAGACAAAGTAGTTATTGTAAACATGCATGCTCCACGTACAGGAATGACACGCCCAGAGTTGGCAGCGCAGGAAGCCGATATATATGCACAAAACTTCAAGCATGCTCTTTCCGTTCCCGGAGTAATGATGAATCGCAAATCGATAAACAATAGTAAGTACGCTCAAAACAGTGCGTTATGGGCTTCTAACATTCTTAAAATCGTAAAAGAAAAGCCAAAATATCAACTTCAGTTAAACAAAGCAGAAGTAAATCAATCGTCTCAAAAAATCAGCATTGAAATAGAAGGAAATGCGTTAAATCAATCAGCAGAGGTAAAAAAGACAGGCATCCAAGTCTGGATAGTTGAAGACGTTATTGCCGAACAACATACGCCTGCTGGAACTAAAGACAATTATTTTCATCACAATGTATTTCGTGGCTCATTAAACGGAACATGGGGCGAACCTTATAAACTGGACGATTCCTATCAAATAGAAGCTGCCATTCCTGAAAACATTAAGAAAATTGATAATGCCAAAATAGTTGCATTTCTGTTCGATATGAAAAGCAAAGAGATTTTAGACACCCAAATCATGAAATTGGGAGAAGGCATTTATCCTGAAGATGAAGATGGCGACGAGGAAGAAAAAATTCCTGTTATCGACAGCGAAACACTTTATTTTGCCATCGATGGAAAAGTGGTGAAATCGGGTTCTGAAATACATATAAAAGATGCGGTACTACTGGATAAAACCCAAAATTTAATCGATATGTCTTCGCCATTTCTATATATTATGCCAGGCAAAAAATATGGTTTAGGAAAATATCTGCTTACAGTAAATCAAACCAATCATATTGATGATGCCAACAGCGGATTATCAATGGTATGTTCCGATGGGAAATGTGAAGAAGCTCCCGAAAAAAGTACTTTTTCAAAGGAAATCAGCATTAATTCAAAAAAAGGAAACACTGCTCAATCGCTATCTGTTCACTTTTTTATAAAAGATAAAAACAGTGCAAAGAAAAACATTTATAAAGTACGTGTAGCTTTCCAAAAAGATGGTAAAGAGGCAGCGTTCCTTAATTTTGTTTTTGATTATAATCCCGAAAAGGTAAAATAATTACCTGCATACAATTCGATTAATAATCAGTGGATAACTAAAATTCTTCTGATTTTTTGAAATTATCCCATAAAAGTCAGCTTTTATTCTGTTGATTTTTACGGGATAATTTTTTTATATCAATCACTATAGAGCAAAATTTTCAATACTACTAAATAAACACCGCAATAGACTCATATTCAACCGATTCAATTTATTCCTCATCAACTACACACCTATATCTCTATAAATAGAAGCAGTAACAACTCACTTTCGCCGGCAAATCACGCCAAACCATATGATAAATTATGATTAACTGTAAGATTTTCAAACAATTCTATTACGCTCCTCTCTAAAAATAATTGTAACAACCACAGCATTTATTCGTAGAAGATAATTCATATATCTAACTATTTTATAATACAATTATCTGATTATAATCATAATTAGAATAAAAACTTTTATTGACATCTAACGAAACAACTAAAATGAGAAACGTCATCCTTTTAATATTTGTTTTATCTGTATTCAATTTATCAGCACAACAAACTAAAGAAATCTATCCAAATCCGAAATATCCTGAGCTATTTAAAACGCTTGGAACGCCTATTAAACCTAATACTCCAAAGTGGGTTAAGGAAATGTATTCTTCTCACCCAAATTTTTATAGAATAGTAGAATTACACGATAAATATTACAGTAATCATCCCTTTAAAAAGAATACACACACTCAAAACTACAAACATTTTTACAAGGTAGTTTCTCAAAATCACTACTTTAACGATAAAGGAGATATTGTTATTAATGATATTTACCAAGATAATTCTAACCGTTCATTCAGAATAAGTCTGAGCAGCCTTAACAGCCATACCAACAACAATGAATGGACACCCGTAGCTCCTTTAGAAACATTTGATAATAATGGAAATAGAAAATCATCGCATGTAAATGTATATTCTATTGCTCAATCTGCATCAAATCCAAATGTTTTGTACATCGGTACGGAAACAGGAGCCGTTTTTAAATCGGTTGATAAAGCCGAAAACTGGGAAGAAGTAGGAAAATATGACTTCAACAATGGAACTGCACAAGCCATAAAAATAGACCCCAACAACGAAAACATAGTATATGTTGCTTACAACAAGAAATTTTTTAAAACCATTGACGGCGGACAAACGTGGCAGCTACTTTTCACCTCATCATGGCAGATAGATGTTGAAGTAAATCCTGATGATAGTAATATTGTTTATGTGGCAGGAAATTTTGGTTTAAAAAGAAGTACCGATGGCGGACAAACGTGGCAAACAGTTTTGGCAACAGGGGAAAATGAAGATGGACGAATAACAGACATTGAATTTAAAGCAGATGATCCTTCCGTGGTTTATGTTGCCAGAGCCAATGCCGCAGTAAACCGTTTTGAAATATGGAAATCAACGGATAACGGACTTACTTTCACACCCAGAACCAATGGATGGTATGTGCCTTCTGTTCCAAACCGACCTTTAAATATGGGAATAAAAGGGGCACAGGGAGCTAAAATTGCCAACACAAAAGCCGATCCAAACCGCCTCTATGTGCTGCTATTGGGAAGTGATGTCAGTTATGCCGAAGATGTTAATTTTATTGGAATATACCGTAGTGATGATGCCGGCGAATCGTGGACACTGCCTTACGACGGCAACAACGACGGCCAACCAGATAACAATCCGGGAGGACCTTATTCTTCAGAACACTGGTGCTTGTCTTCTTTTAACGAAAACGGAGGTAATTACGATCAGGGTTTTTATAATGCTGATATTGATGCATCAGATACCGATCCGGATGTGTTTTTAGTGGGAATGCTCAATCTTTTTAAATCAGAAAACGGAGGGGTAAGCTATAAGAGATACGGAGGTTACCGCTGTAACGAATGCCCGCAAGATAGACGATACCGACATCCCGATGTGCAAGATATTTTAGTGCAAAACAACGATGTATGGGTAACCAATGACGGAGGAGTAGATAAATACGATCAAAATTTAGTTTTTTCAGATTCTAAAAACAAAGGAATCACCACTTGCGATTTATGGGGATTCGACCAAGGCTGGAACGAAGATGTTTTGGTCGGCGGGCGGTATCACGATGGTAACATGGCCTACCACGAAAACTATAAAAATGGGAAAACACTGTCGTTAGGCGGTGGAGAAAGCCGTACTGGTTATGTTAATTTAGGAAATAACAAAAAAGTTTATCACGATGATATAGGAGGACGTTTAATCCCCGAAAGTTTACCTGGAGATTTGAAAAGTATTCCGAATATGTCAAAATATCCAACAACGGGCTCAAGTATTTACACCAGTGAGATAAAAAACGACCCTCGTTATTGGAATCATATCTATATAGGCGAAAAAAATAACCTTTGGGAGAGTTGGGACTATGGAAAAAATTATACACTTCTAAAAACATTTGGCACCAATGAAGGTCACAAAGTTCTGGGGATTGAAATTTCACGCCAAAATCCTGATGTAATGTTTGTAAATCATCATTTAGGTTCATCTGTAAAAATGTATAAAACTACCGATGCCGGACAAACATGGCATGAAGTAGCACTGCCGATGTACGGCAATAAATACACTTTAAGTTTAAGCGATGATGATGAGCTGTTTATCGCTTTTGACAAAGGAGGGAATCATAACAGTAAAGTATTCAAATCAACCGACTTAGGTGCAAGCTGGGAGAATATCACAAGTCCTGCTTTAAACGGACACACTGTATTAGATATCGAATCACAAGGCGGTACTGATGGCGGGGTTTACGCTATAACTACCAACCGTGTTTTTTATAGAAACAATACGATAGACTGGCAGCCCTACTCTGAAGGAATTCCCAATAATTTTAGATTATTAAACGGTAAAATATTCTATAAAAAAGGAAAATTACGATTGGCAGGAAACCGAGGTGTTTGGGAGCGAGATTTGTACGAACCTTCAGTTCCTATTGCCCAGCCAATGGTAGAAAAAAAAGAAATATTCTGCCATAGAGAAAAAGTACAATTCGATGACTATTCGATGCTGAAACACGAAGGAGCAACATGGGAATGGTCTTTCCCCGGGGCATCTTATGTTTCGTCAACAACAGTAAGAAATCCATTAGTCAGCTATGATATTCCAGGTACATACGATGTTACTCTTACTGTAACCAATCCTAATGGCTCAAGTACAAAAACTGTAAAAAATATGATTACGGTTTATCCAAGCAATTGCAGTGCTGCCGACGATGCAGGAAAATCAGCATTTTTCAATGGTCATAATCAATATCTTACCGCTGATTTTAGCAACAAAAAAACAGTAAGCAATTTTACTTTCACAGGATGGATAAAACCTAAAGGAATACAGCCCGACTATTCATCTATATTTTTTGTACAAGGCAAAGACAATGTTATCTCATTAGACCTTAAAAATGGTAAAAATGAACTGGGAACCCATAGTGCAGGAAAATGGGGATATAACTCTGGCCTATTTGTTCCCAAAGACCACTGGTCGTATATAGCCTTAATTTACACGCCCAATAAGATAACTATCATTCTCAATGAAAAGAAATCTCAACTGACAGGTAATTTTAAACCTGTGAATATTGATCATATTGACTTTGGTATTCACAATAGGAGAAACGATAGAAGATTCTCTGGAGAATTAGAAGAAGTATGTTTATGGGAAAGAGCATTATCCATAGAAGAAATAAGATTAAACCGCCACCTAACAAAAAAGAATAATACCGATCCGCATCTTTTTGCCTACTATCAATTTAATCATATTTTTAATGGGAAAACATTTGATGTTGTTGGCGAAAACGACCTTACTACCGTGGGGGCAGTAACGCTAAAAAATTCTACTTGTCCTGTAGGGGCGGGAGTTGCTCAAATAAAGAATTTCACCGATGCATCTACGGTTAATTTTGATATTCCTAAAGTCAAAATAACTCCCGGAAAAACCGCAATATTTGGCAATATTGTCGTTACTCAATTAAATTCAGCTCCTTTTTCAAAACCAACAGAAAACCATACCCTGGACGATAGTTATTATATTATTGATAATTATAGTCCTATTTCCAATGTTGGAAATTTAGCAAAACTTGAATTTACAACAGTCAAAGATGCAAATCTTCTTGAAAATTCAGATGTTGTATTGTATCAACGAGAACGTAATTCAGATAAGAATAGTGCATGGATTGAAAAAGGAATATCTTCCTCTGTTTCAAACAATACTGTCGATTTTTCTGATATAGATATTTCTACAGAAACACCTATTCAACAAACAGTTTTATCGTTTTCCAATGGTCAATTTTACCTTAAATCAAAGAAATCGATTCTCGATATGGATGTGGATCAAGACGGCACATTACGAAAGGATGATGCCGACGATAATAATCCGTGTGTACCAATTGCAACACCAGAAATAGATATTACTAAAAATCCAGCTGATTGTAATCAAAAAGCAAGTGCAGTAATCGCCAATTACGATGCTTCGATAGCATACACCATTACGCCGAAAGCCAATTTAAATGGG
>PDWJ01003196.1_pt1 | contig 16406 bp, 18 predicted proteins | sample 1430881 | NCBI WGS metagenome assembly PDWJ01 (sample SAMN01162460, study PRJNA174530) | Oral metagenome, whole genome shotgun sequencing project. | biome: Marine environment; feature: Marine mammal; material: Swab sample of the gingival sulcus; isolation source: swab sample of gingival sulcus... | reverse complement strand
ACCTGATAACGGGGTAAGGTGTGGGTGATTCCATTGGCAGAAATATAACTAAAGCGTTGTGCCTTAACACGTTCGATACCCGCCGCAATTTTTAGTAATTCGCCGGCAGCTTCTTTGCGATGTGATTTACGCACAGCATCAAGATAAGATGGATAAGTCATTACCGCCAGCACAGCAATAATCACAAGCACCACCATCAGCTCAAGTAACGTGAAACCTCGAAGGTTTTCAATATCCATATATAGTGTTGTCCTTAAATCAAGCTTTTTTAACGCAGCTCTTTGGGCATTGAAAAAACGATGTTTTCTTCCTGGCCAGCAAGTTCAGCCGGGGTTGTGCCACCCCACTCCTGTAAGCGATCCACAACCTGCTGCACTAATTCATCTGGCGCTGATGCTCCGGCACTAACACCGATGACTTTAACCTTTTCCAAAACATTTTTATCCATCGCGCAACGCGTCAATCACAATCGAAGTATCATCTACCGATAAAGTGGTTTGGGTCACATAGGCCAGTGCATCAGGGTTATTCACTTCCAACTGCTGCACATCGCTGACATCTTCCACCAGATAAATACCTCCTCCCAAAGAGGTATCATATTGCCCCATGGTGCCTTCCACTTCGGGGTGACCCTGATGCCCAATCAACACACACTCGCGGCCATCACGAGAGTAGCGCATCACTTCCATATGAACTTTAGTTACCAGTGGACAGGTTGCATCAAATACTTTCAGGCCACGGCCTTTGGCTTCATTCTGGACTTGTTTGGAAACACCGTGAGCACTGAAAATCACAATGGCATCGTCGGGCACTTCGTGTAATTCATCGACAAATACCGCACCACGATCACGCAAACCATCAACGACAAATTTATTGTGTACCACTTCATGGCGCACATAAATGGGTGCGCCAAACACATCGAGTGCTCGGTTCACAATGGCAATAGCGCGATCGACACCGGCACAAAAACCACGAGGGTTGGCCATTTTAATTTCCACTAGGCTTTTCCTTCCGGTTGAAGCTTAACGGGCTGCGCCGATGCATCGACCACATTAATAATTTCCACATCAAAAGTTAGATCGCTGCCCGCCAGTGGGTGATTAAAATCAATGATCACCGTATCCTGCATTACTTTTTTTACAACACCCGGTAATTCACCACCACCGGGATCAGCAAAAGAAAGCATCAACCCGGCCTGCAAATCCATATCTTCGAATCGGCTGCGCGGCATAGACTGCACATTCTTTTCATTGTACTGGCCAAAGGCCTGATCGGCTTGCAGGAAAATAGAACGCCGGTCGCCAGCCTTTAAGCCGAAAAGAGATTGCTCGAAACCGGGAAGCAGATTGCCATCACCCACATTGAAGGTGGCCGGTTGTTTATCTTTGGTGGTATCGACCACGGAGCCATCCATTAACGAAACCGAAAAATGCAGGGTAACTCGTTTACCTTCGCCGATCACAACTAAACTATCACTCATAGAGACTACTCGATGCTGGGTTTTGATTGCCTATTTGCCAGGGTTACGAACCACATCCACGGCCATCATAAATGCCCCGATGCTGATCGCAATATCCGCCACATTAAACGCCGGAAAGTGGCTATACCCCAATACGGCATTAAAAATACTGCCATGGAAATCTAAAAAATCCACCACATAACCATAAACTAATCGGTCATATAAATTTCCAATAGCCCCACCGATAATCAGCGTTAAACAACAGGCCATCCAGCGATCATTTTTGGGGAGTTTCTTTAACCAGATCACCAATGCAATACTGACACCAATGGATATTGTTGCAAAAAACCATCGTTGCCAGCCGCCCTGGCCGGCTAAAAAACTAAAAGCGGCTCCGGTATTGTGCGCTCTGGTTATATTAAAGAATGAGAAAATTTCAATTCGCTCATGCAACGCCATAGTGTTTATGGTGATTAATTTCGTAATGTAATCCAACACCACTACCACCAGTGACAACCACAACCAGACGAGCATACCTTCTTTTGTTGTTTCTTTTTCACTCATAACAACTTCACTTATAACCGCTTTCTTGTAACCGACTCATTAATGACAAGGTTAGAATGTTTAGCTGAACTGCCTTGCTTCGCCTTGGCCATCGACATTATCGACACACCGCTGACAAAGCTCTGCATGACCTTCAATGGAACCCACCTCAGGGCGATGATGCCAGCAGCGCACACATTTTTCGTCTTCAGAGGCGCTGACTTTTACGCGTAACCCTTCAACATCAGTAGCTTCGCCTTGATCGCTCATATCATGCACACGGGCGGCAGAAGTAATCAGCACAAAGCGCAGCTCTTCTCCCAACTTATCCAGATAAGCTTTCACCTGGGTATCGCAATACAGGTCTACCTCGGTATCCAGGCTGGCTTTTAAATTGCGCTCTTTTCGGGCAATTTCAATCTGCTTGTTAACCGCGGTTTTGATTTTCAGGATTTCCTGCCAGTATTGATCGCCCAGATCTTCACTGCCATCGAACGGTTGTAGCTGCTGATACCAGGTTTCCAGAAAGACTGATTCACTACGTTCACCGGGAATAGCGGGCCAGATTTCATCAGCGGTAAAGCTTAGAATTGGTGAAATCCAGCGCACTAACGCTTCAACAATATGGTACAACGCCGTTTGCGCGGAGCGGCGTGCATGCCCTTCGGTAGCCGCTGTGTATTGACGATCTTTGATAACATCCAGATAGAAACTGCCCAGCTCTACTGCGCAGAAATTGTGAATTTTTTGGTAGATCGTGTGGAACTGATAGCTATCGTAGTTTTCAATAATTTCCTGCTGTAAAACCGCTGCCTGGTGAACCGCCCAGCGATCCAGGGCAACCATTTCATTAAAGGGTACCTGGTGCCTGGCGGGATCAAAACCTGCCAAGTTAGCCAGTAAAAACCGTGCGGTGTTGCGAATGCGGCGGTAAGAGTCGGACGTTCTTTTCAGAATTTCGTCCGATACCGTCATTTCACCACGGTAATCAGTAGCTGCCACCCATAAGCGGATAATATCTGCCCCCAGATTCTTCATTACCTTTTGCGGTGATATAACATTGCCGAGGGACTTCGACATTTTTTTGCCGTTTTGATCCACCGTAAAGCCGTGTGTTAACACGGTTTTATAGGGTGCGGCACCGCGAATGGCAACGCTGGTTTTTAACGATGACTGAAACCAGCCACGATGCTGATCAGAACCTTCCAGATACAAATCAGCGGGCACCTGCAACTCATCACGCTGCTGCAATACCGCATAATGGGTCACGCCGGAATCAAACCAGACATCCAAGGTATCGGTCACTTTTTCGTATTTGTCGGCATCTTCACCAAGCAATTCTGCGCTGTCTAAATCAAACCACGCATCCATGCCTGCGGCTTCAACTTTTTTCGCCACGGCTTCCATTAACGCGGGCGTATCAGGGTGCAAAGCCTGTGTTTCCTTATCAATAAACAGGGTAATAGGTACACCCCAGGTACGCTGACGAGAAATACACCAGTCGGGGCTTTGCTCCAACATGCCATCAATACGGTTTTTACCCCACTCCGGCAACCACTGTACTTTTTCCACTTCCTCTTTACAGCAATCAAGCAAGCCTTTTTCATTCATGCTGATAAACCACTGGGGCGTTGCACGATAAATCAAAGGGGTTTTGGTTCGCCAGCAATGGGGGTAACTGTGGCGCAGTTTATCCTGACAAATCAGGCGATCATTCGCTTCAAGGGCAGCCAGCACTTTTTCTTCAACTTTATAAACGTGATCGCCGGCAAACATGGGCGTTTCCTGGCTATAGGTGCCATCTGCCTGCACATAGTTAAGTGTTTTAATGCCGTATCGGCGGCCCACATTAAAGTCATCAACACCGTGATCAGGTGCTGTATGCACAGCACCGGTACCCGCATCAGTGGTGACGTGATCTGCCAGAATTATTGGCACCTGGCGGTCATAAAACGGGTGTTGCAACAGAGTTTTTTCTAATCTGGCACCGTCGGCATGGCCCATCACTTCATAATGATCCACACCGTAACGCTGGGTGACTGATTCGATCATATCCGATGCCAACAGCAATAGTTCTTCACCCTGACCACAGTCGAGTTTTACCAGGCTGTAATTCAGCGATGCATGTAAGGCAACCGCCTGGTTAGCCGGGAGCGTCCAGGGGGTGGTTGTCCAGATCACAACGGAAATAGGTAAATCTTCTTCCACGCCGAATGCCTGCAAAAACGTATCCCGTTCCAGCACGGCAAAGCGCACATCGATCTGAGTAGAAGTTTTATCCTGGTACTCCACCTCGGCTTCCGCCAGTGCTGAACCGCCAACAACACTCCAGTAAACCGGTTTAAAACCTTTTACCAGATGGCCATTTTCTACGATTTTGCCCAGCGCCCGCACAATGTCGGCTTCGAATTTATAATCCATGGTAAGGTAAGGGTTATCCCAATCGCCAAATACCCCCAGGCGAATAAAATCGGTACGCTGACCATCCACTTGTTTCTGTGCATACTCCCGGCATTTTTTGCGAAAATCTTTATAAGGAACCTTCACTCCCGCCTTGCCGACTTTCTTTTCAACATTGTGCTCAATGGGCAAGCCGTGACAATCCCAGCCCGGTACATAAGGGGCATGATAACCACTTAAACGCTTCGATTTTAAAATGATGTCTTTAAGAATTTTATTTACCGAATGGCCAATATGAATATCGCCATTGGCATACGGCGGGCCATCGTGAAGAATAAATGGCTTTCGGCCCTGAGTCGTTGCCTGAATTTTTTCGTAAAGCTTATTAGCTTGCCATTGTTTTAACATACCCGGCTCTCGCTGAGCCAAGTTGCCCTTCATAGGAAAGGCGGTTGCGGGCAAATTCAGTGTCTGTTTGTAATCGGCCATAATTCACTCTACGTTAGCTTTACGCTTTTTATACGGTTTAAAATATTTAAAACGGGTTACAGATTAAAAAACGCTTTGGCGTTTTCAATATCCAGCTGGATGTTCTTTTTCAGTTCATCCAGATTATTAAATTTTTTCTCGGCGCGAATTTTTTTATGGAACATCACATGGACACGCCGCCCATAAATGTTCTGATCAAAATTTAAAAGGTGTGCCTCTATCCTTGACTGATGACCGTTCACGGTGGGCCTTAATCCCACATTGGCGACCGCCGGTAATAGTTGATCGCCAATACCTTCTATAGACACAAGAAAAACCCCATTCAACGGCGATTTCAACCTGTTTAACAATACATTGGCAGTGGGGAAGCTGAGCGTTCGACCAATTTTATCACCATGAACAACGCGCCCTGACATGCCATAGATACGGCCTAACAAGCGCTCCGCCTGGGCAAAATCAGACGCTGCCAACGCATTACGCACCTGCGTACTGCTCACCCGGGTATCATCAAGCAAATGGGATTCAGTATCTTCTACGGTAAAACCATGTGCTGAGCCAAAACGCTGCAAAAATTCAAAATCACCACAACGATCACTGCCAAAACGAAAATCATCGCCCACCACCAGATGCTTAACACCCAATCCATCCAAAAGGATATTTTTACAAAACTCATGGGCACTCTGGCTGCAAAAAACCTTATTGAACCGAATGATCATCACCCGATCCACGCCGCTTTCATAAAGCAGCTCACTTTTTTCCCGCACGGTGGTTAATCGGGCAGGTGCCTGTTCGGGGGTAAAAAACTCCCTGGGCTGGGGTTCAAACACCATCACCAGAGAGGGTAGCTGGAGCTCCCTTGATTTTGATAACAGTTGGGCAATAATCGCCTGATGACCTCGATGGACGCCATCAAAATTACCAATAGTCGCCACACAGCCCTGATGCTGTGAACGCATATTGTGTAAACCGCGAATAAAATCCATAAATCAACAATCTCTGCTTACTGCTGTGCCGACCAACCAAAGCCAGCGATTATATCGAACTGTAAGGGCATTTAACCAGCACGCCCCGCCAATAAGTGCTGCTTACGCATTCCGCCAAGGAACAGACAGGCAAAATAAGCAGCAACACCCTCCACCACCAACATAGCCATTTGCAGGCTTCGCTCCCACCAGCCCCAACCTAACCAGGTGGGTGCATCCGGGTTCAGCCACAAAATCACAGCCACCAAGGTGACATTGGCCAGCAACAACCGCACCAGAAACGGCATCCAACCAGGGGTTTTGTGGTAAACACCCTCTTTTCGCAATCCGATGAACAACAGGCAGGCATTCAAAAAAGCAGAAAGGGTTGTCGCCAGTGCCAGCCCCGCGTGGGCAAGAGGAACAATCAATAATAAATTGAACACCATGTTGGCGACCATCGCTTTTATGCCGATACTCACCGGGGTTTTGGTATCCTGGCGGGCAAAGTAACCGGGAACCAGCACCTTCACCAGCATAAAACCCAACAGCCCAAGCGCATACGCCTGCAAACTTAATGTGGCTTTTTCCACATCGCGAATGCCAAACTCCCCATATTGAAACAGTGTCACCAGCAAAGGTTGCGCCAATATGGCTAACGCCAGCGCCGCTGGGACACCAATCAGCAACACCATTCGTACCGCCCAATCCAGTGTTGCTGAAAACGCTTCCGGTGAATCACTGGCATGTTTACGCGACAGGCTGGGCAGAATCACGGTGGCAATGGCTATGCCAAACACCCCCAGTGGCAATTCCATTAGCCGGTCAGAATAATACAGCCAGGAAACACTGCCATCTTCGAGCAATGACGCCAGAATGGTATCCAATAACAGGTTCAACTGGCCAACAGAGACACCAAACAGCGCAGGAATCATCAGCTTGCGAATCTGCGACACACCTTCGCTATGCCAGCCCCACTTGGGAGCAGTCAGTAAATCAAGCTGCTTCATAAAGGGAATCTGGAAAATCAGTTGCAACACACCGGCCATCATTACCGCCCAAGCCAGCGCCATCACCGGCGTATCCATCATGGGTGCCAGCAGGATCGCACTACTGATCAACGTGATATTCAACAGAACCGGCGTAAATGCCGGCACCGCAAATTTGCCGTAGCTGTTCAGCACACTGCCGGCAAACGCCGTTAACGAGACCAGAAACAGATAGGGAAAGGTGATGCGCAGCATTTCACCGGCCAGTGCGAATTTATCGGCATCCTGGGCAAAACCCGGAGCAAAAATCCACGCCACCCAAGGCGCAGCCAGCACGATCAGCACTGTTATGACCAATAATATGCCCGCCAGGGTACCGGAGGTTTCTGCCACCAGCTGCTTAACCGCCGCATGATCGCGCTTGGCTCGGTATTCACTAAGTACCGGCACAAACGCCTGATTAAAGGCCCCTTCAGCAAATAAACGACGAAAGAAATTGGGGATTTTAAAAGCAACAAAAAACGCATCCGCCCCGGAGCCTGCACCAAACATGTTGGCAATGGTGACATCCCTGACCAGCCCCAGCACCCGGGAAAGCATGGTCATAACGCTGACGACCGCCGTAGATTTCAGCAAGCCACCTGATTTTTTGACGACAGCACCTTCTTGCCCTGTCTGAGCAGACTCATCCTTTTCCATTTAGGTATCAACATCTCTGATTTAAAGCGTTAAAAACGGGCTGGGGAACCACAGGAAGGCGGCATTATACGCACCTGAGTAAGGAAAACCTAACTTTGAAAGCATTTTAAGTTGACATTAAGGCCGGCAAACATAATAATTTCGCGTCCTAAATTTAAGCACTGCTTAAATCATTTTTTTCGACTCTCGTATTTTTTCGATACTCGTTAAAGTACAAAAAAACATCAGGCATTATCTAAAAGGATAAAGGAGCAAGACCTTGGCTAACTCTCCACAAGCTAAAAAACGTGCACGCCAAGCTGAGAAGAGCCGTAGACACAATGCAGGTCTGCGCTCCATGGTTCGCACATACATCAAGAACACCCAGAAAGCCATTGAAGCCGGCGATAAAGAAGCCGCTCAAGCCGCTTACACGCAAGCAGCACCTGTTATCGACAGCATGGTAAACAAAGGCATTTTGCACAAAAACAAAGCTGCCCGACACAAGAGCCGCTTGAACGCTCAGGTTAAAGCACTTTAAGCCCACCCTGACCTGCTGCGCAAAGCGCAACTTATACAACCCGCTAAAAGCAAATCAGCACGCTTTTCAAGGGTGAGAATGCCTGTATCGGTAATCGATACAGGCATTTTTTGTGCGGCTTCAAATACCATGATTCAAACTCCTTAACACTGTCATAGCGCACAAACTTTTTCACAATTCTGTCATAAAAAAAGCTTATAAATAGCACACAATCACTATGGAGCTTGTTATGATGAACCGTGCACCCCAACATTCTGCGTCACCTGGTACCACTCCGGGCAATTTATTGTCTCACCCGGCAATCCAGTGGGTAACAGTTGCGTTACTGGTTTATTTGCTGATTTGCGCCGTAAGCATGATCGGTTCTGGCTTTAAAGCGGCCACAGGCGATCAGGCCAAGGAATTGTTTGCCTTTGCCACTAACCCCTTCACGGGACTGGTGATTGGTACTGTAGCAACTGCATTGATTCAATCATCATCTACTGTTACCTCGATTATTGTCGGCCTGGTGGCTGGCGGGCTACCCGTATCAGTGGCCGTACCCATGGTTATGGGTGCCAACATCGGCACATCGATCACTAACACCATTGTATCGCTGGGCCATATGCGCGAAAAAGAAGAATTCAAACGCGCCTTTGCCGCAGCTACCGTGCATGATTATTTTAACCTGCTCTCGGTGGTGATTTTCCTGCCGCTGGAAATCATGTTTGGCCTGCTGGAAAAAATGGGAACAGCGTTATCATCGCTGTTTATTGGCGGCGAATCCATGTCGATTAAATCATTTAACGTAGTAAAAGCGGCCACCAAACCCCTTGTTAATCTGTTCAAGGATACCGCAGGTGCCATCGCCGATCAGCCAGTCGCAGGCGTCTTGCTGATTGTAATCGGTATTATATTTATCTTTATTTCCATTACCTTTATTGGCAAATTACTGAAAAGATTAATGGTTGGCCGCGCCAAAAAAATCCTGCACACAACCATAGGCCGTGGCCCGGTCAGCGGTATTGCATCAGGCACACTGATCACCGTTCTGGTTCAATCATCATCCACCACAACCTCTTTAATGGTGCCTCTGGCAGGAACCGGTGTATTCAGCCTTAAACAGATTTACCCATTTACACTGGGAGCCAATATTGGCACCTGTATTACTGCCTTGCTGGCGGCCACAGCGGTAACCGGCAACACAGCGGCAGCGCTAACCATTGCCTTAATACACTTTACCTATAATTTATTAGGCGTTTTAGTGATTTATGGCCTACCGTTACTAAGAAACCTGCCACCGAGAGCTGCCACCTGGCTGGGCGGCCTGGCTGCTGAGAACAGCCTGTATGCTCTGTTTTATATTATCGGCGTGTTCTTTGTTATACCATTGGTATGTGTTGGCGTATCCACCGCTTTAGGCTATTAAAAGGAGAATTATAATGGCGTCCGAAACCACGAAAAAAAGCATGCCCGAAAAGGCAACCAAAGTAATGAATAAAATGGTGAAGAAAATTCACCTGCAATCGAAAGAAGAAGTGGAAGCACTGGTAGCGCAGACCGAAGCAACACTCAACGCGCTGATCGCCGAGCTGAAACGCCGCAATGAAGACGAGCAACACCAAAGCATTGAGGACCTGGACATCCATTTACAAGAAGCCGATACCAGCTTTAAACGCCTGCGCCACTTTATCGCCATGGCTTTGGATCAAATTAATAAATAAAGCAGTGAAAAATGAAGCGGGGAAACAGCAGGCCGGGCTTTAGCTAATAAAAAGCCGCCCGCCCCGCAAGGCTGCACAAATACAATAAAGAACGAAAAACAGCCTTCAAAAAACAACCATATTGTCTCGATGGATCAGCTCTTCCTCGTTGATATACCCCAATACAGACTGAATATCCGCAGAGGCAACTCCCAGGATTTTAGCCGCCTCATCGGCTGCGTAATTCACCAGGCCACAGGCCACTCGCAGGCCGCTGGCATCAACACAGGAAACCATATCGCCCCGGGAAAATCGCCCGGAAACCCGGGTTACACCCACCGATAACAGGCTAACGCCCTTCTCGCGAAGCGCTTTAACAGCTCCATCGTCAAGGGTAATCGAACCCTTCATTTGCAGGTGCCCGGCCAACCAGTGCTTTCTTGCAGCCCATGGCGCCTGATCCGGCACCAGCAAGGTACCAACATCAGCACCAGCATGAATATTGATCAGCACCTTTGGTACCCTGCCACCAGCAATTACCGTTGCCGCACCCGACCGGGCTGCCAACTCTGCAGCTCGCACCTTGGTAGCCATGCCCCCACGCCCCAAGGCACCAGCCGAGCCACTGGCCATTGCTTTGAGCGCTTCATCAGTGGCTCTACCTTCGCTGATCAGCGATGCATCCGGGTTACTACGGGGATCTTTATCATAAAGCCCCTGCTGATCGGTCAGTATTACCAGCAGCTCGGCTTCCACCAGATTGGCCACCAACGCGCCCAGGGTATCGTTATCGCCAAAACGAATTTCGTCTGTCACCACCGAATCGTTTTCGTTTACAACCGGAACTACTCCCAGATTAATCAGCGTTAATAACGAGCTGCGGCTATTCAGGTAGCGCTTGCGGTCAGAAAGATCATCATGAGTCAGCAATACCTGAGCCGTATGTAACCCATGCTGGTGAAAGCAGGACTCCCAGGTTTGCACCAACCCCATTTGCCCCACCGCAGCCGCTGCTTGCAATTCGTAAATACTTGAAGGGCGCTGCGCCCATCCCAGGCGGCTCATACCCTCAGCCACCGCGCCAGAAGACACCAGCACCACATCAACGCCCTGTTTTTTCAGCAGCGCCATTTGTTCCACCCACCCGGCAATAGCTTCACGATTCACTCCGGCACCATCTTCGGTAAGCAGCGCACTGCCAATTTTAACCACCCATCGCCGGGTACCTGAGATCTGCGACCTGGCCTGAAGTTTTACTGATGCTCCTGATGACATAATCTGTATTGGTTTTCCTACTTCTAATGAATTGGGCTCGGTCACAACCGCTGATTAATAAGGCGCATAAACAACATCAACATCATGGTCATCGTCATCATCGTCGTCTGAATGGCGATTTTTGCGCTGGGACTTCACCTGTTGAACTTTTTCCCGTGCTTCTTCTTCAAGGCGTGCCTGGGCCCGTTTTTCTTCGGCTGCAAACTCCTGATCTGTTTCCAAGCGTTCGTTCACCGCCTCTATGTGATTCATTACTGCCTGAATCAGATTTTGTGTACCGGCACCGGTAGCTGCGGAAATCTGGAAAACTGGCCCTTGCCACTGCAACTCAGCAACAATCTGGCGGCAACGCTCTTCGCCTTCCTCGGGCGAAAGCATATCGAGCTTGTTCAACACCAACCAGCGCTCGCGCTGTGCCAGCGCAGGGCTGAATAACTGTAACTCACCCGCAATGGCATCAACATTATCAACCGGATCAGAGCCATCCCAAGGTGCAATATCCACCAGATGCAACAACAAACGGGTGCGAGCAAGATGCTTCAAAAAGCGAATGCCCAAACCAGCCCCTTCTGATGCGCCTTCAATCAGCCCGGGAATATCCGCCATCACAAAACTGCGCAGGCGATCCACTTTCACCACTCCCAGGTTTGGCACCAGGGTGGTAAACGGATAATCAGCCACTTTAGGCTTGGCCGCTGAAACCGTACGAATCAAGGTTGATTTACCAGCATTTGGCAGTCCCAGCAAGCCGACATCGGCAAGCACCTTAAGCTCCAGGCGCAGGCTGCGAATTTCGCCGCTAGTGCCAGGAGTTGTTTTACGTGGTGTTCGGTTGGTGCTGGATTTAAAACAGGTATTACCCAAGCCACCCCGACCGCCTTTGGCCACCACTAAACGACTGTCGATCTCGGTCAAATCCCCCAGCACTTCCTGGGTATCTTCATCAATAATGGTGGTGCCAACAGGCACTTTCAACACCACATCATCACCGCTGGCACCAGTACAGTTTCTACTGCGACCATTTTCACCACGAACCGCTTTAAAAATGCGTTCGTAGCGATAGTCCACCAAAGTATTCAAGCTATCATCCGCCTGAATAATGACATCGCCACCAGCGCCGCCATTGCCACCATCAGGGCCGCCAAACTCCACGTATTTTTCACGACGAAAGCTCAAGCAGCCATTACCGCCATCACCGGCTTCAACGCGAATCGCTGCCTCATCAACAAATTTCATGATATTGCCTCCATCATTAACCTGGCCCGATATCCACAACCCTGATCAGTAACCATTCTAATCAGTACCAACATAGCAGAAACACCACAAATGCAAAAAGCCCCACCAATGCTATTGGCAGGGCTTTTTGCAGCTTTACAAACTAAAGATATTAGGCAGCAGGTACAATCGAAACGTACTTGCGATTCTTAGGGCCTTTAATCTCGAATTTCACAGCGCCATCTGCTTTGGCAAACAATGTATGATCTTTACCGATACCAACGTTGCTGCCTGCGTGAAACTTGGTGCCACGCTGACGAACCAAAATATTACCAGCCGTAACTACTTGGCCACCAAAGCGCTTAACACCAAGGCGTTTACTCTCGGAATCGCGACCGTTACGGGTACTACCACCAGCTTTTTTGTGAGCCATGAGTTTGTCTCCTCAATCCCAAATCAGGCAGAAATGCCCGTAATTTTTACTTCAGTAAACCACTGACGATGGCCCTGACGCTTCATAGAGTGCTTACGACGACGGAACTTGATGATGCGAATTTTATCGCCTCGACCGTGCGAAACCACCTCGGCAGTCACTTTGCCACCTTCCACTAATGGTGCGCCGACTTTAACGTCGTCGCCATTAGCAACCAATAAAACCTGGTCGAACTCGACCGTATCGCCGGTAGCTGTTTCAAGCTTTTCCAGCTTGATCACGTCACCTTCCTGAACTCGGTGTTGCTTACCGCCGCTTTTAAAAACCGCGTACATATTTGCTTGCTCCAACTTTGTTTTTGGCAGCTTGGAAAACGCCAATAACAGAATACTGTTAAGATACAGGCAATGACCAATTAATATTGAAGCCAATCAACCATTCATTGTAAGCCACTGCCACTGCACTCCCCTCCTCTTGTTCCAATCAAGAGGGCTTTGCCAGCTTTTGGCATCTTGCTGCACACCATCAGAAGACAGTAAAAAAGGCAGCAGAAACCCACGGGCCGCATTTAAGGGGGCTGAATTTTACGAAAACAGAGAGCTGGCCGCAACCTTTTTATGCATTTGACGCAGAATCCCCCGGAACCCGGAGATCATTACCAAACACAGCATGACAACAAAACCCAAAAACAAGGCCCGGAAACCTTAAACAAACAGACTTTTTTAGCAGGCCATCGCTGCATTTGCTTGACACCCTTCCCAGTCACCCCCTAGCATGCAAGCAATTATCTATTTAACAGGGCTGTATCCGGGCACAAACTGCTTATTTATTCACGCCTCACTACTTTAAACCATTGCAGAGCGTTAAACATTGCAAAGCCAACCGATCATAGCCGATAGTGCGAATATGGATTTCAAAGCGATTCGATCAATGATCGCTGCCGACTTCAATGCAGTTAACGACCTCATCATCTCTCAAATTAGAACCCAGGTTCCCCTGATTGAGGAAGTGGTTAAATACATCATTAACAGTGGCGGCAAAAGGCTAAGGCCATTGGTGTGCCTGCTGTCGGCCAAGGCCGCCGGTTATCAGGGCAGCCAGCATATTGATGTGGCAATGGCCATTGAATTTTTACACACAGCCACCCTGCTGCACGATGATGTTGTCGATGAATCCAGCCTCAGACGCGGCAAAGCCACGGTTAATTCCGTGTGGGGCAACGCCCCCAGCGTACTGGTGGGCGACTTTTTAATTTCCCGTGCCTTTCAAATGGTCGTTAATACTGGCAACCTCAAAGTGCTCAATATTATCGCCAATGCCACCAATCTGATCACCGAAGGGGAAGTTCTGCAACTCATTAATACCAGAGACCCCAGCACCACCGAGGAACAATATTTCGCGGTAATCCGCTACAAAACAGCAAAAATGTTTGAAGCTGCTGCCCATGCAGGCGTAGTGTTAGCCGAACCTGATGCTGCCATTGAGCAGGCGTTTTCGGCCTATGCCGATCACCTTGGCATTGCCTTCCAGCTGATTGATGATGTGCTTGATTACACCGGCAGCGCAGAAGCAATGGGCAAGAATGTCGGCGACGATCTGGCCGAAGGCAAGCCAACGCTACCGCTGATTTACACACTCAAACATGGCTCAGCTTTACAGCAACAACTGATATACGATGCCATCGAAAACGGCGGCCTTGACCACATTAACGAAATCACCCAGGCAGTGCAAAGCTGTGGCGCACTGGATTATACGATGGAGCGAGCTTACCAAGCAGCAGATGCCGCAAAAAGTTCGCTATCAGGAGTGGCTGACAGCCGCTATAAAACAGCGCTTTTGGCACTCGCAGACCTGGCGGTTAAAAGGAATCGCTGAAGCCTTTTTAATAAATACATGAGCTACAGGCATTAGCTACAGATATTGGCCCCATGACATCAAACCCCTTAAAAATCCTTATTATTTCCGATGGCAAACCCGGCCATGAAAATCAGAGCATGGGGCTGGCGCAGGCCATCAACCGCCACCGGGAAGCTTTGATTACCAAGGTAGCACCCAACCCCCACGCCCAATCCATCGCGTGCCTGCTGTTTAACAAAACACCGGATGCGTGGCAAAGCATTGATCCCCCGGATCTCTGCATTGCGACAGGTTCCGGCACACAATTTTCGCTAATTGCAGCAAAGCACTATTTCGGTGCTTATAGTGTGGTGCTATCCGGGCCATCGTTCCCTGGCCATTTTTTTGATCTTTGCGTTATCCCTGAGCACGATGGCCGCACACCGAAAAGCAACCTGATATTTACCCAAGGGGTGTTAAATAAGATTACGCCATCTGAACAGGGCAATCCTGAAAAAGGACTGATTTTGATTGGTGGGGAATCAAAGCATTATCAGTGGGACTCTATAAAAATAGCCAAGCAAATCCAGCATATTGTCAGCAGTGGCCCACAAATAAAATGGCAGGCCACCAATTCTCGTCGTACACCTGAAGATTTATCGCTGGATATTAACCACTCTCAGGTTGAATTCAACTTTACGCCTTGGCAGGACACCTCGCCTGACTGGCTACCACAACAGATTGCTCAAGCAGGCCAGATATGGGTAACGCCCGACAGCGTATCCATGGTGTATGAATCACTAACATCGGGGAATAACGTGTTTTTATTTGATCTGCCACCGCTGCATACAAAGGTCTGCAACAGCATAGAAAAGCTGCGGTTTTCACTAACAGGCGGCATTAGAAACGGGGCTATTTGCCCTCCCGGGAACCAAACAATATTATGGGAAGCCGATCGCGTCGCCACAGCAGTGCTTGAAAAGCTTGCCTCACGCGAGCAAGCTGGCAAGTAAATCAAAAGTTGTATGGCTTATACTGCTGCTTCGCGCGCGGTATCATCCAGACCAAACCTGTCGGCAACCCAGCTTTGACCATACCTAAGCCAGGATAGCTGCAACCGTAACACCTTTAACCTTTCGTTATTTTTTTGATTTCGGTTACCTTGCAGCTTTTCTATTTCTTTTTCCACCTGATGATATTTGCCCTGCATGGCAGACTGCATTTCTGCTGCTGACATGCCGGTAAAATTCATAAAGGGTAGTTTGAAATCATCGGGAAATTCTGACTTGCTTGATAGATTCCATTCTAAAATGGCCTGCCACGGGAAAGGGGTTTCTTTTGCGGTATTGCCACAGGAATCATCTAAACACTGCACATAATATTTAAATCTGCTGCGGCCATTACTATTTTTTTCTTTCACTAAACGGGCTTCGCAACCACAGGCACAAAAATTGATTTCGGGTTTCAGTTTATTAAGCATTTAGTTTTTTAGTTTCTCTTAATATTTACATGATTTACTTGCAGATAGGCTTACTCAGTTAAAGCTGGTATCCCAACAACCCCAACTTTAAGCCACCGTTTTGCTAAAAATATCTTTTAAGTGCGTACTTGTTACAGCGAATCAATGAATTAGACCTTATTGGCCAATACAGCTTAGACGAACAGTAACACACCTTATTTAGAACACTTAATATAAATTATTTGTAATTCCAGACATTGATGCCGGAACATTGGCAAACCAGAAGGTAATATTAAGCAGCCCTACTCTCGTTATTGCTTCATTTTGCGTTTTTACGCTGTCTCATTTGCTCTGTTTCATCTCATTGAACCAGTCAGCTTCCAGACACATCATTTTCTATATATAGATGGAATTTCAGAAGTTGCAATACCGATTTGTATAGGGC
>PDWJ01003097.1_pt1 | contig 16407 bp, 11 predicted proteins | sample 1430881 | NCBI WGS metagenome assembly PDWJ01 (sample SAMN01162460, study PRJNA174530) | Oral metagenome, whole genome shotgun sequencing project. | biome: Marine environment; feature: Marine mammal; material: Swab sample of the gingival sulcus; isolation source: swab sample of gingival sulcus... | reverse complement strand
CACGATATTGTGGGACAGGAATTACGCAAAATATATAAAGCATTTGTTAAAAATAACTCTACATATGCCGATGTTTATTACGGTACAAGCAAAGGCGGATTTATCGTTGGTTCCGAAGACCCTCTTCCGCCCAAATGGGACCCCAGAACACGGGACTGGTACAAAGCTGCCGCCGCCGCTCCCGAAAAAACCGTTGTTTGCGAAGCATATATCAGCTCAACCGGAGATACGATGATCTCTGTTGCCAAAGCAACCGTCAACAAAAACAAAGTCGTTGGTGTTGCCTCTATTGATATTACCCTGCAAAAGCTGACAAACCTCATTAACAAAACCAAATTGGGCAAAAACGGCTTTGTTGTTCTTTTTCAAAAAGACGGCACAATTCTCGCCAATCCCCACGACCAAAAAACAAACTTTAAAAACATCAAAGAACTCAAACAAAAGGCCTACGCGACTATTTTTAGCTCCACCTCCAACGAACCGATTATGCTCGAACTGGACGGAAAAAAATACCAAACCTTTCAATATGTTTCGCCGAGTACCGGCTACAAATTTGCCGGCTTTATTCTTTATGAAGACCTTATGGTGCCGGTCAAAGCCGAACAAAAACAGCTTTTGCTTATTTTCGGTCTCGGCCTCCTCGCTATGGGTATCATTACCAGAGTGCTGCTGACAAAAATTGTAATCAATCCGATGTCGCAAATCGTTACATTTTTACAAAAAATCGAAAACGGCGAATATTCAGGTCGCATTTCCGGCACCCGAAAAGACGAAATCGGCAAGATTTTTAAAGCTCTCAACGAAATGTCCGGCACACTGGAAAAAAGCATGAAAGAAATCACGGCAAAAACCGAAGATGCCCAGCAAAAAACCAAACAAGCCCAAGAAGCAACCGCTCTTGCCGAAGCTGCCACCCGAAAAGCGGAAACAGCCAAATCGGAAGGAATGCGTCAAGCCGGAAACGAACTGGAAAAAATGGCGACCGATATTGAAAACGCCAGCGGAGAAATCACACTTTCGACCGATTCCATTCATCAAGGCACAAATATTCAAAAAGACCGTATCGAATCAACCGCTACCGCTATGGAAGAAATGAACTCCACAGTGCTGGAAGTTGCCCGCAATGCTTCAGACGCTGCCCAAAACGCCCAATCCGTCAAAGAACTGGCAATCCAAGGGGCAAATGCGGTCAATGATTCCATCAACGCCGTACATTCAATGCAAAGCGAATCGGTTACACTCAGCCAAAATATGAAAAACCTGGAAGAAAAAGCCGAAGCAATCGGCAACATTTTAAGTGTCATCACCGATATTGCCGACCAGACCAACCTGCTGGCCTTAAACGCCGCTATCGAAGCCGCCAGAGCCGGAGAATACGGTCGCGGTTTTGCCGTAGTCGCCGACGAAGTACGCAAACTGGCGGAAAAAACAATGACCGCCACCAAGGAAGTGGAAGCCTCAATCATTTCAATCCAGGATGTTACACACCAAAACGCATTGGCGATGAAAAACTCAACCACAGAGCTTGAAAAAGCAACCGAACTGGCAAATACTTCCGGTGAAATGCTGCAAAAAATCGTTGAGGGAACGGAACTTTCCGCCGACAAAATTCAAAGCATCGCAACGGCAGCGGAAGAACAATCCGCCACCAGCGAGGAAATCACCCATTCTCTGACCGAAATTAACCAAATCGCAACGGACACCGAAACCAGCGTAGAAAGAACACGGCAACGGATTAGCGAACTCAACGCCCAAATGGAAGAAATGAGCGGTTTAATCAAAAGCCTCAAAAACGCCTAACCGATAACCAGGTCAATACACAAAAAAGATGCGGATTTTACGTTCGCATCTTTTTTCTATCCAAAATTACACCCAAAAACACCAACTGCTTTTTTCCGATTTTCACACTAAAAAATAAAAAACTCTTACTTCTATTTTTTTAAAGCCTACAAAAAACCAATCTCCCCAATAAAAAAAGCGAGTAGAAACAAAAGATATTTTGCTCTAACTCGCTGTTATTTATATGGTGCCGAAGGGGAGAGTCGAACTCCCACCGAGAAACCCCGACTAGACCCTGAACCTAGCGCGTCTACCAATTCCGCCACTTCGGCACAAAGAAAAATTTTTTAGACTTTTTTATTTTGCTTGGCAAGCCTTATCTTGCTCTTCTGTCTCATTTTTTAGCAATCTATCGACAACAAAGAGAGCTTTTTTTGCACCCACTCCTCCAAAATTTCCGCCCGTTGCGGACGACAAATAAAATATCCCTGCCCGACATCACATTGCATTTTTCCGAGTGCATCATAGGTTTCCTTGTCTTCAATACCTTCTGCAACAATTTCCAAATCAAGAGAATGCCCAAGCTGAATAATGGTCGCCACTATTGTTCGACAATGTTCCTCTTGGCGCATGGGAATAACAAAAGAAGAATCAATTTTCAGCGACGAAACAGGCAGTTGTGCCAAATAGCCAGAAGTCGAATAGCCTGTTCCAAAATCATCGATATAGACTTTTATGCCCAAATCCTTAAAGAGCTTCAGATGATGAATACTCTTGCTCGGCGCTGCCATAACAATACTTTCCATAACTTCGATTTCAATCATCGAAGGCGGAATCTGATAGTTTTTAATAAGTTCAAGAATACGATTACAATGCTCGGCATCTTGTAAATTGAGCATGGAAAAATTAATGGCAATAGGTAGTTCAAGCCCCTCATTATACCATTTTGCAGCCTGAGCCACAGCTTGACGAACAACCATCATACCCATTTTTTTAATATTGCCGGTTGCTTCCGCCTGCGGAACGAACAATGCCGGATTCATCTCGCCGTGAGTCGGACGATTCCAGCGCAACAACGCCTCCACTCCGACCACTTTGCCCGACTGCAAATCCACCTTGGGCTGATAAGCAAGATAGAAAAAACCGTCAGATTGCAGATTTTTTTCCATATCGGCAATGGTTATCACGCGCTGAATCGAAAACGGATCAAAATTCTCTTCGTAAAAACAATATTGTAAGCCTTCTTTTTTGGCACGATACATCGCAACTTTAGCTCTGGTAACAGCTTCATCGGCATTTGCGGCTTCATCGGGCAAAAGCACAAGCCCGATACTCGCATCTAAAAAAAACTGCTCCCCAGAAAGCATAAACGGTTTTTTTAAACATTCGCCCACCTGCTGAGCAAGCAACCGGGCATCCTCAGAACAGGTTAAATTTTGACTTAAAATTGCAAATTCATCACCGGAATCCCGTACAACAAGCCGAGCATAAGGAAATTTCTGTTCCAAACGCCGAGCAATCAAAACCAACAAATTATCGCCTTCAAGATGACCAAACAAATCATTCACTTCCCGAAATTTATTTACATCGAGCATCAACAAAGCAACAACTTCATCATCATCTCCTGCAAAATAGGCTTCCAAATCTTGCATTAAACGAACACGATTTCCAAGACCGGTCAAATTATCTTGAGAAGAACGCAAAAAAACATTTTTTTGTTCTATAAAAGCGTCCTGCAACTGCTGGCACTCTTCACAAGAACGATTTATACAAGAATGTGATTCCAAAACAAGCGTACAATTTACCAAAAAAAACGAAATTAAAGACAATGTTCCGTCAGGGATATGCACATTATGCGGAAGCATACCGATAAACATATCTTTTTGTCCGTACATGGAATGAAAAGGATAAACAAAAAAATCGAGGCAATATTCGGGAAAACGCACTAAAAGACCTTGTTCACTTTTTTCAGCCAAAGCCATTGAATCCGATTGAACAAAGAATGCTATATGCCGTGCAACTTCTTCCTGCTTATCAGGACAAGAACAAACTCTATGTTTGTATTCATTATTTCCTTCATATGTAAAAATGGCTGTTGTTTCAAAAATTTTCAAAATATCAAGACAGTTTAGTATATCAATATACAATTCCTGATGTCGGCTTTCATCTTTTTTCAATTTATCATGAACAAAACGAACTCCGTCAACAGCAAAATTCAACGCATATTTGACAAACTTTTTTTGATTTTCAAAATCAAAATTATTCACTTCAAAACTTTGCTTATCCATTTTTATCCTTACAATCTTTATTATTCAAAAAATACTTTCATAAGTGGTTCAAATTGACACGAAGTTTGTTCCATTATTACAGATAAAATATTTTTATCTAAAGAAAGTACAGATACGGCAAGAGAAGAAAGAGGAGGAACTTTCACATCTCCGCTTTCACCAACACCAAGTGCATGCGTAATAACATCGGAAAAATGAATAATGCTTGCCTCTACCGGACTTTTCGCAAGACCGGGACGCAAATAATGCGAAACATTATCAATCAAGGTTGGAGAAAAAGACCATTTTTGCGCAAGCTCACCCAATAATTTAGCATGGTCAATTCCTATCTTTTGTTCAACTTGAGAAAGTAATTTATCTTTATTGTATGTTTCTGCGATTAAATATCGAGCAAGTTCGGGAAAACAAGAAAAAACCAGAAGTCTACCCAGTTTATGAATCAATCCGTAAATAAAAAAACGTTCTGTATCTTTAACACCTTTATTTTTTGCAATCGCCCTTGAAAGCACTCCACAATACAAACAATGCTGGAAAAAACTTTTTATATCGATTCCTTCTGTTTTAATCTTTTTAAAATTTTCAAAAACACTCAATCCGATTGCAATTTCACTGACTTCTTTTGTTCCGATAACCGTAATTGCACGAGAAACAGTTTCAATTTTTGAATAAAAACCATAAAAAGGACTGTTGGCAAGCCGCAAAATCTTCGTCGTCAAAGAAGGACTCAATTCAATAACATTAGCAATATCCCGACTGGTACTTCTCTCATCAGCCATAACCTTTTGCAACTTACTGACAATTTCAGGAATTTCAGGAAAAATATCATCATTCCAATTTATCGCTTTAAAATCAATATTTGGTCGTTCAACTTCGGACAAACAGTCCTTTTTCATTGCAGGGAAACCTGCAGCCGCTTCTTTTTCAAGTCGCAAATCAAAAAACATTTTCATAATCGGATACTTACGAGCGTTATCCTGAAAAATATAATCAAGTTTTTCCTTTGTATGAAGCGGTGCTTCTTCTATGCTTATTTTTTTCTTTTCTTCAACAATTTCCAAAGAAGAAATTCCCCAAGTTTCCAGCAATTCGATATGCCTTTCCGTCAGCGGCTGTCCGGCTTTCAGCATAATCGCCCCTGCCTGATTTTGTATATCGTTTTCGACAATCATTCCGACACATACATCTTCAACATTCAAAACAGCCATAATTTTCCCCTTTTATAAAAATTATTCATTTCCTCTACAGAAAAAAAGCGAGCGTTCCACCAATTCCAAAGAACGCAAAAAACTTTCCCTGCTCAACCCTTCATTTTGCATAAAAAGCTGAATATAGCCCGATAAAATCCGCAACTGCGGCACGCATTCTCGCCAAAAATCAAAATCCAAAACAGCACTCGGCTTGCGGCGGCACAAATTCATTTGGGAAACAAGCTGAACAAGACCATTGTTCATCTCCGTAAAAAGACAGGGGAAATTATCCCGAATTTCCCGCCCTGCCTGCAAAACCCCATCTTCGTCCACCACGCCGAAAATATAACCAAAAAACGCCTGCCAAAATTCGCTGCACGCCATATCCGCCGTTTTGGAAAAATGAAAAGGCTTTAAAGCATACAACCCCGAAAGAAACCGAGAACTGACAAACAAATCAAGCCCCGACGGTTTTATCTTTTCCAAACGGCTTCCGTTATTTTTGACAATTTCGCCAATCAAAGCCGCAACCCGTTTCGGCACAAAAGCGTCCCTGCAAGCGATGGTCTCTTTGTCGCATTCCCAACAACCTCGGCAGGAAAGCGAAGAACTCAAAATAAAATGTCCGCTCTGGTACGGCCCTGTTTCCCACGATTTTACGGGGCCAAGCGACAAATTCAGAACCCGAACACCCACCCAAGCCGCAAGATGCATCGGACCGGTATCGGGCGTAACAAACAAATCTAGCGTTTTGCAAAAATCTGCCAGAGCCGAAAGAGAAAAATGTCCGCAAAAAACAGGTACTTTTGCAAGTTCGGGAGTAATAATTTCCGCCGCCAGCTCTTTTTCCGCTTCACCGCCAAGCAAAACGGGAAAGCAATTTCGCTTTATCAACTCGCCTGCCAACTCTTTCCAAAAAGCAGCATCAGGGCGTTTTTCCGCTTGACTTGCTCCAATAAAAAGCCCGATTTTCTTGCCGGACGAGTCGCTTGGTCGTTGCCAACGGGTTTTTTGTAAAACCGAAAGCGGCACGCAATCAAGGGCATTCATATCCGCCCAGTGCATAAGATTGTAGCGGTTATTATGCACCAAAGACGCACGATAAAGCTGCCAATTACCAAGAATCCGCAACGAATTATTTTCGTAAATGGGACCGATTTTTTCTTCTGAGCAAACCGCTGCGTGCATTTTTGCCGCCTCTTGCCCCAGACTCAAATTCACGCTCAAAAAATATTCGTCTTTACAAAAACGAGACCAGCAATCAGGGTCAATATAATCAACAGAAGGGCTTATCGGCAACAACCCTTCAAAAAATATCCGCCGAGCCAGCACCCGAATCCTCCGCCCCGGATAGTGGCGATGCAGCCACAGAAAAAGAGGAAACGATAAAATCAAATCACCCATTCGCTGCAGCTGAATAACAAGAATCGGCTTATTCAAAAAAAACTCCCGTGCCGCCCGACTTCACCCCATCAGCCGTAAATCTGTCGCATGGTTTGACAAATTTTTTGCAGCCGCTGCCCGTAGCGGTGCGTAGAACGAACTCTTTTTAAAGCGGCATCAACAATTTTTTGTCTGGCACCATCATGGTGCAAATAAAAATCAGCCAGTTCACACGCTTCTTGCGGCGAGCGAAAACAAATAACTTCTTTGTCAGGCTCAAACAGGTCTTCAAGCTGGCGGCGATAATCCGTCAACAAAAACGAGCCGCTCGCAGGCACATCAAAAACCCGTTGATTGACCGCTCCTTTCATCTGCATACTGGTACAATTAAAATTCACAACCGAGCCACGATAAAAATGCGGCAAATCGTCGTAATAATTGAGCTCTGCGTGATACCGCCAATTTTCATCGCCAAGCAGACGCTTCCAGCCTCGGTCGCCCACAATGAGCGGCTTAAGCGGCAAAATCCCTTTCACACAGGACAAACGGTATTCAAGCGTTGCCTGCCAAGTAATCAGCGTTTCATAAGCAAGCTGCCGCTCCATATTCTCAAGCGAGTCAAAGGCAGCCTGCACATCGGCAAATTGAGTAAAATATTCCCGAACAGACACATCGTCAGCCTGCATAAAACCGTTTGCCAATTCTTTGTAGCGAGAAAATAAACAGCCATGAGGACGAGTGGCACGCAACCGCCCCGCAACCTTGCCCCGCATGGAATTGCCCACAAAAGAAATCCGGGCTTGCAAAGATTTTGCACAGGTTTTTTCGGGGGAAAAACGGAAACAATCCGCCGCCAAAGGCAGATAAAAAACATGCTCAAAACCAAGAGCCTTCAACGAGGAAATATTATCTTCGTCCCAAGTAAAAAGCGTTGCCCACGGCGACACCAAACGGTCATAGAGAGATAAAACAAGATGCGGATTGTCAACAAACCAAGACGCAAGCGGTAATTCAAGACGCTCCAAAAGCTGCATCAAAACGCCTTCGCGATCGAGTCCGAGATGATTTATTGTCAACACAAAATCAGGGCGAAATTCCAAAACGCTTTTAAGAAACTGTTTGACAAATTCTTCCTGCCCGACTTCTTGCTCTTTGAGCTGCAACAAATGATACGGAATTTCTTCTCGTTTGCAGGCGGTCACAACCTCGCCAATCAAAAAATACGAACTGGTAATCAGTAAAATTCGTGGTTTTGGCGAAGTAAATTTTGGATATTTTGCTTTTTCCCAAAAATTCGCCTCTTGGCTGCGAACAAGCAAGGCGTGCAAATCTCTATAATACGATGGGTCAAGGCGAAAATAGGCAGGAAAGGCTAAAGGCAAAAACGAAAATCCCCCGTTTTGCATTTGCCAGCGACTTAAAATTTTCATTGCTTCGGAAATATTTGCCGTTTTTATCCACAAAACACGGTTTTTAAACTTTTTTTCCACTCCGCTCAGCGCAAAAATTGCTTCTTCTTTGTCAACGACCGCAACGGGGTTATCCGTTTTTTGTAAAATTTCCGCAAGAGCATACCCGAAGCCGCTCCCAAGCAAAACAGGCAACTTGCCCGAAAAAGCATTTTTTTCTTTGGGCAAAATGTCTACTTCACTTGCAACTCCGTGCCGTCCCAAAAAATGCCACGATTTTCCGTCCTGCTCAATTCGCAAGTTGTCAAGATTGCCGTTACCGGAATAAACGGGAACAGGACTATATTTCACTACCAAGTCTCGGTTCCCGGACGATGAAAATAAAATTCCACCCGCCTGTTAATGGTACGATTGCCGGGCGTATTATTGGGAACAATCGGTCTGGTTCCTGCATATCCTACGGCTTTCATACGAGTTGAAGAAATATCGTTTCCGACCAAAAAACGCAGGGTTGCGGCGGCTCTGGCAGCGGAAAGTTCCCAGTTGGAAGGAAAAAACTTGCTGTGACGAATCGGCACATTGTCGGTATGTCCGCGCACAATGACATTATAATTATATTTTTTCATAATATCGACAATGTTTTTTAACACCTCTGCCGCCTGCGGCTTCAAGGTTGCAGACCCACTGCCGAACAGCACACCGGAATCAACTCGCAACAAAACACCTTTGTTGTCAGGCGAGACCTGAATTTCATTTTCACCTTTTTCGTCAAGCGTTTCTTTAATGGAAAAAACCATTTCCATAACCTGCTTGTCTTCAGCTTGCAGGTCGAGTTCTTTTTGTTTTTCAATATCGGATGGCGACCAAGCCAGCTGGCGAAATTCTTCCCGTTTGCGTTGCACCCCGAAAGCATCTTTGAGCGAACCGATACTTTCTTTGAATTTCACAATGTCCATATTGGCAAAAGAAAGCAACAAAACAAAAAAACATAAAAGCAACGTCATCAAATCGGAAAAGGTTGCCATCCAAAGCGGCAAACCCTCTTCGCATTTACATTCTTCCTGCTTTTTTGCCATATTCCTAATCTCCGCCCGTCCGTTTGGCAGGTGTTAAAAATGCTTCCAGTTTATCCTGCAAAAGACGAGGGTTTTCACCATGCAAAATAGAAACAACACCCTCAACGATAATTTCCATATATAAAACTTCTTCGGCAGAACGGGCTTCCAATTTTGTCGCCATAGGAAGAAAAAGAACATTCGCCATAACAGCACCGTAAAATGTCGTCAAAAGAGCGACCGCCATTGCCGGACCGATATTGGACGGGTCATCAAGCGCTCCGAGCATGTTAATAAGACCAATAAGCGTTCCAATCATTCCAAATGCAGGCGACATATTACCCATCTGCTTCAAAATATTTTGCCCGTAAGAATGCCTCTGCCGCATAAAGGCAATTTCCGTTTCTAAAATAGAACGAAGCAAACTCTCTTCCGTACCGTCTGCCACCAACAAAACGCCTTTGTTTAAAAATTCGTTATCAACGGACGCTTTTTCAAGAGCAACAAGACTTTCCCGACGAGCAAGGTTTGCCAAATCCAAAATCTGAGAAATAATTCGAGTCGGGTCAGGTGCGGAAGAAAAAAGAGTTTTCATTGCTACCTTAAAAGAATTAAACACTGTTTGCATCGGAAACATAACAAATGTAACCAAAACAACGCCACCAATAACAATTAAAATTGACGGAACATCGACAAAAGCAAGAATGCTGCCGCCCATCATAATTGCACCGAGAACCAGCCCCAAACAGCCAAAAACACCCAGTAAAGTTCCTACATCCATTCCAACTCACCCGTTTTCTCTTCTATACTTCGTTTCAATTATCCCAAAGGCTTCCATTTCACTTCCCGACCATCGAGATAAAAACAAACTTTTTGCAAATAATCGTTTATTTTCACTTCTGCCCCACAGATATTAACGACAACACCGGGACGAACCTCACCTTCGACCACAACAGTCGCCTCCAAATTCAACCGTTGATTTATTTCTTTCCGAATTGTCTGTAAATGTCCGCTAATAATTGCAATATCGGCAACTAAAGCAGAATGTTTATCTTTATCGACAGTTCGATTTTTTCGTATATCTGCTTCAAGTGCAAACAATTCCTGTTTTCTTTCCGCCAGCTCCTGCTCGATTTCCATTTTTTTGGCAAGCAATTTGGGGTGATAGCCCAAAACAAGCGAAGTAATGGTAGAAATGCCGCCTCCAAGTTGCCGCCCGACATAAACCGAACCGTTCGTATAACACACTCCGCCAATCAATTTTCCTTGTACCGCAAGCCCTGCCGAAGCATACAAATAACAGTGCATAGAAGCAGTTTCCAACAAAATTTTCTCGGCACGCAATTCCGCATATTCGCAAAAATCCATTTTAATCGTTTCTTTGGCACACAAAACGGAAGTTTCCGCTCCTTTCACACCATGATCAACTACAAGCGAACCGTTCGCCATAATTTTGCAATTCGATGCAACCCGCCCCATAACCCGAACCTGCTGCCCCCGAACCTCAAATCCGGCTTTGACGTCATTATGCACAACCACGTCGCCCACAAAAGCGATGTCGCCTGTTTTTGAACCGACATCACCGCGAATATTAAGCAGTTTTTTTACATTGATTTTGCCGTCAAGATATAAAACAAAACCGTTTGCCGCCGCAACAATTTGATTGGGATTATTTTTAGGGACAAAACAGTTTTTTCCCACAAAATCCTGCTTTTTTTCAAAAACGAAATCAGGATTTAATTTGCCCGCCTCTTCTTCGCTCACCTCCTGCCACTGAGCCAGAACCTGCCCTTTCAAAACATTTTGCGTATAACCCAAATCATAATGGTCAACACCGCCGTCTTCTTCTTGAACCGGACGCAAATCGGTATAATCAAAATGAGGATCGAAGTTATGCTTTAAATAAAACATCGTATACCCTCCATAAACTAAAAATTTTTATTGGCGTTCTTCGTACCACGCCGAAGAACTTTCCTTTTCCGAAACCATAACCCGCTCAACGCTCACGCTTGACGAATATTGTGCCAGCCTGTGCTGTACTTGCCTGTACACATACTGTGCCAAATGCTCCGAAGACGGATTGATTTCCAAAAAATATTCAAGTTCGTTTAAATTTTTATGGTCAAGACCTGCCAAAACTTCATTCAAAATTTTTTTTAAAAGTTTAAAATCAATGAGCATTCCGGTTTTTGCATCAAGCTTTTGACCGCAAACCTCCAAAACAACGGAAAAATTATGCCCGTGCAAATTTTCGCATTTGCCCTCATAATGCCGAAGCTGATGAGCCGAGCTAAAATCGGAGCGAACCTGCAATGTCCAAAGTGGCGTATTTTTCATTTATTTTTTAACCGAAAGTAAAATAATATAAATTTTTCCAAAACCAAATATTAAAAAAACTACTGTTACATAATTTTTTTATTTTTTTTTCAGCAATAAAATAAGCGGCAAAAAACTGTTTAACACGGTATTTATCAACAAACAAAGAACAACAAGACCAATTTCTGCTCCAAACCAATGATATTTTTCAAAAATTTTAGGCACAAAAATCACATTAAACACAAATAACCCCAAAAGACCTACAATTTCAAATTGACTGCTTATTCTCGCTCTTAAAACATATAAAATCGCTACAAAAATCAGTATGGAAACAAGCAAAAAAAGTATCATTTTTTCTCAAAAATAAAAATTATACACAACAATCTAAATATCTTGCGAAAAATTCGCTTTCCACGCTTTCATATCCTGCCAAAACTGCGGACAGACTTCGAGTTGAAAATCAGACCCCAGCTGAAACAAGCAGCGGCTTTCCTCCAAATCAAGCTCGATATTTACCGACCTTGAACCCGGATATTTTTCAAACAAATCAAAAAGTCCGCTTTCCCAATTTTGCGGCAATTTTTTTGCCTCCAACTGAATGGAAACAGGCGGAATTTCAACAGAAACATTTTTAAGCAAGGACACTTCCTGCAAAAGGAGTTTTACTTCTTCGCTTTCATCATCTTTTTCCCGAGAATTATTAAGCCGTGCCGTAACCAGCAAAGGCTGGTCGGAATGAATTAAATCCCGATATTGGGCGTACGCTTTTGGCAAAACCGTCAACTCGCCGATTCCGGTCAAATCCTCCACCTGACAAAACGCCATTTTTCCTTTTTGCCCGACATATTCTTTAATGGAGCCAATTAACAACCCGACTTGCACCTGCCTGCCCTGCTGTCTTGCCTGCCAGCTGTTTTCGACCGGCTCGTCTGCATCGTCCTGCTCGCTATCCCGACAGGATTTGAGCGTATCAAAATGATTTTGAAAAATAGCATCGCGGTATTCAAGCAAAGGATTACCGCTAAAGAAAAATCCGAAAACCTCTTTTTCCAAACGGTATTTTTCCTGATCGGAAAGTTCGGGATTTTCTTCGGGAACAAAATCAAACCCCAAACCAGATTGAGAAGGTTTACCTTGTTCGAGTATGTCCAAAAAGTTTAATTGTCCGCCTGTTGCCCGTTTGGAATATTTTTGAGCGATTTCGGTTGCCGTTCCCATTCCTGCAAGCAACATTCCGCGAGAACAACCAAAACCGTCCATCGCACCGCATTTTACCAGCTGCTCCAAAACTTTTTTGTTGCATTTTCTCAAATCAACCCGTTCGCAAAAATCCAACAAAGACTCATACGGCTTATCCTTTCGACCGCTAACAATCGCTTCTATAGCGCCGACGCCGATTCCTTTTACACCCAAAAGTCCGTACCGCATCTTGCCGTCTTCAACGCTAAAATGACTAAAACTGGAATTTACATCAGGCGGCAAAACAGTAATTTTCATATCAAGGCAGGCGTTAATATGACTCACAATTTTATCGGTATTACTCACCTCGGAGGTAATCAATGCCGCCATAAATTCGACAGGATAATGTGCCTTTAAATATGCGGTTTGATACGAAACCAACGCATAAGCGGCACTGTGCGATTTGTTAAAACCATAACCGGCGAATTTTTCCATCAAATCAAAAATATATGCCGCTGCTTCGGACGGATATCCGTTTTCCACCGCACCCTGCATAAAACGGGAACGCTGCTGTGCCATAATCGCAGGGTCTTTTTTACCCATTGCCCGCCGTAGCATATCGCCCTCGCCCAAAGAATAATTTGCAAGTTTTCCCGCAATTTGCATAACCTGCTCTTGATACAAAATAACACCGTAAGTATCCGCCAAAATCGGGTGCAGCGGCTCTGCCAAACAGTCGTATTCATACTCAATTTTTTTAATACCGTGTTTACGGGCGATAAAATCATCAACCATGCCGCTTTCAAGCGGTCCCGGACGGTACAGGGCAAGCAAAGCAACAATATCTTCAAAACAGCTCGGCTTTAAATTCCGCAAAACATTTTTCATACCGCTGCTTTCCAGCTGAAAAACACCGTCGCTTTCCGCCGAGCTCAACAATTCGTAAGACGCTTTGTCATCAAGCGGCAGCGTTTCCATATTGGGAGGCGTTTTGCCACTCGCTGCAATCAATTTTAGGGCATCGCTAATAACGGTCAGCGTTTTAAGCCCCAAAAAGTCAAATTTAATCAGCCCTGCCGCTTCGACCTTGTTTTTGTCATACTGGGTAACAACTTCGCCTTTTTTTCCCGTGTACAGCGGCAAATATTCGCTCATCGGCTTATCGGAAATAACAATTCCCGCCGCGTGCGTCGAAGCGTGCCGAGAAAGCCCCTCAAGCCTGCGAGATATGGCAAACAACTGCTTTACGCTGGGGTCTTTTTCCATCAAATCGACAAGTTCTTGCTCCTGCTCGATAGCCTTATCAATCGTTATTTTCAAATCATCGGGAATGAGCTTGGCAATCTTGTCCACATAAGAAAGCGGAATATCAAGCACCCTGCCCACATCTCGGATAACCGCTCTGGCTTTCATCTTTCCAAAAGTCGTAATCTGGGCAACATTGTCCTGACCGTATTTTTCCGAAACATAACGGATAACTTCTTCCCTGCGGTTGTAGCAAAAATCAACATCAATATCGGGCATACTTACCCGTTCAACATTCAAAAACCGCTCAAAAAGCAAATTATACCGCAGCGGGTCAAGGTCGGTAATCCGCAAACTGTACGCAACCAAACTTCCTGCCGCCGAACCTCGTCCCGGACCGACAGGAATGCCCTGCCCTTTTGCCCAGTTAATAAAATCCTGCACAATTAAAAAGTACGGGGCAAAACCCATTTGGCAAATAACATCGATTTCTGTCTGCAAACGGTCGGTATATACTTTTTCGTCAACAGGATAATCAAAAGTCAAAAGCCGCTCTTTAAGCCCCTTGCAGCACAAATCAACAAATTCCTCGTCCGTACTTTTGCCGGAAGCAACTTCATATACAGGAAAAAAATGTTTATCGAGTTCAAGCTCAAGATTGCAGCTTCTGACAACTTCCCCGATATTTTCCAGTGCCTCAGGGCAATTCGCAAAATCCTCTTCCATTTTTTCAGGCGATTTAAAATACAACTCCCGCGTTCCAAACCGCATTCTTTTTTCATCAGCCTGCTTTGCCCCCGTTTGAATACAAAGCAAAACATCATGAGCATCCACATCATCGGCAGTCAAATAATGGCAATCGTTTGTGGCGATAAGCGGCAATCCCGTTTCCGCCGCCAGTTCTTTGAGCTTGGCATTTGCGATGTCTTGTTCCGGCAAACCGTTTGCCTGCAATTCCAGATAAAACCGATTCGGAAAAAAATCGGCATATTCCTTACAACAGGCAAGCCCCGCTTCATAACCGTTATTCATCGTCGTATATGGCACTTCGCCTTTCAAACAGGCGGAAAGTGCAATCAAGCCGTCGTTGTATTTTGACAACAATTCCTTGTCGATACGCGGCTTATAATGAAATCCTTCCAAATATCCTTTGGAAACCAAGTGCAGCAAATTGCGATAGCCGTCTTGATTTTGACACAGCAAAACCAAATGATAGCCGCTTCTGATTGCACCCTGTTTGTCTTTGTGAAAACGGCTGCCCGGAGCGACATAGACCTCACAGCCGATAATCGGCTTAATGCCGTAACTTTTTGCCGTAGAATATAAATCAAGCGCACCAAACATATTGCCGTGGTCGGTAATGGCAACGGACGACAAACCGAAATCAACCGCCTGCTGACAAAGGTCGGAAATTTTAATCGCCCCGTCTAAAAGACTGAACTCCGTATGACAATGCAAATGTGTAAAATCATTCATAAAAAACTCAAAAGGGCTTTTTGTTTCAGCTCAAAAGAACAAAAACAAAAAGCCCATTTATATAAAAAGCTAGAGGGTTGCGGCGACTTTTTTCAGCAAACGCAAAAACTGGTTGGTAAAACCGGCTTCGTTGTCGTACCAAACAATCAATTTTGCCTGCGTGCCGTTCATAACCTGCGTGCAAAGCCCGTCAACCACGCCGCCGTAAGTCGTACCGACATAATCAACGGAAACAAGCGGCTCGGTTGAAAAGCCCATAATACCTTTGAGTTCGTTCTCGGAGGCTTTTTGCAAAATGCCGTTTAATTCCTCAACGGAGGTCGGCTTTTCAAGCTCAACCGTCAAATCCACAAGCGAACCGTTTGGAGTCGGCACTCGTACTGCCATTCCGTCCAATTTGCCTTTCAAGCTCGGAATAACCTTGCCGACAGCTTTTGCCGCACCCGTCGTAGTCGGAATCATGGAAACGGCTGCTGCCCGTCCACGCCGCAAATCTTTATGGCTGCCGTCCAAAATCCGCTGGCTCATTGTGTAAGAATGAATGGTCAACATCAAACCGTGCTTAATGCCGAGTGCGTCGTTGACTGTTTTGGCAACAGGAGCAAGACAGTTTGTCGTGCAAGACGCGTTGGAAATAATTTTATGTTCGCCGGGCTGAAACTCATTATCGTTCACGCCCATAACAATCATTTTGTCGGCATCGGAAGCAGGCGCGCCAATCAAAACAGCTTTTGCACCGCCTGCAAGGTGCTGCTCGCAGCTTTTGCGGTCTTTGAATTTGCCGGTTGTTTCAAGCACAATATCAACGCCACTCCAATCCCACTCGCCCGGAGCATTGCGACTTACCTTGACTTGATTTCCGTTAATCGCCATACCGCCAGCGGTCACTTCCACCGTGCCGGCAAATTTTCCGAAAACGGAATCGTATTTAAGTAAATGTGCCAAATTTTCGTTGTCAGCTCGGGCATTGATTTGCGTTAAAACCAAATCTTTTTCGTCTGCAAGCAAACGAGCCATATACCGACCAATCCGACCAAATCCGTTCATTCCTACCTTGATAGCCATAATGCCTCCTCCGTAAAAGTTACCG
>PDWJ01003096.1_pt1 | contig 16410 bp, 8 predicted proteins | sample 1430881 | NCBI WGS metagenome assembly PDWJ01 (sample SAMN01162460, study PRJNA174530) | Oral metagenome, whole genome shotgun sequencing project. | biome: Marine environment; feature: Marine mammal; material: Swab sample of the gingival sulcus; isolation source: swab sample of gingival sulcus... | reverse complement strand
TTAAAATTATTATGTGATCGTGTTATTCTATTAAATCATGGAAAAATCATCAAAGAAGACACCCCTCAAAACACTATAAATAGTTATAATTACCTTATATCAAAACTAAACGATAAAGATGGATTATTTAATCTTAAAAATGAAAATACAAACTCTTTTGGTACGCTTGATGTTGAGATTACTGATGTTTCACTAAAAGGTTCTTTATCTAATACAAACACTATTATATCAGGAGAATTAGTTACAATAAGTGTTCAGATGAAATCAAAATCAAAATTAAATGATATGACAATTGGTATGATGATACGAGATAAGTTTGGACAAGATGTCTTTGGAACCAATACTTTTTATCATGATGTAAAGATTATGTTTGAAGAAAATAAAAACTATGTCTGTACTTTTGAAATGCCTATGAATGTAGGAAATGGACAATACACTATTTCCATGGCAATACATTCAAAAGATACACACCTAGAGTATTGTGCACATTGGTTTGAATCTGCTGAAAGTTTTAGTGTAATTGGTATTGAAGGAAATTTAGGTATTTGTAAATTAAATCCAAGAATAAATTTTGTAGAAAGGATAATATAAATGGAAAAAATAAAAATCCCAAAAAATAGTATATTAGGCTTAAATTATAGTGGTATGCATGACTCATCAATTGCTATAGTCTCTTCTGAGGGTGAAGTTATATATGCGCTATCATTAGAAAGAGTATCAAGAAAAAAACAAGATGGAAGATTTCCTGAATCTTTATTAAATCGTATTCCAATGGATAAAATATCCAAAATAGCTATTTCTAATAATAAAAGTTATGATATACCAAAAAATATGAAAAGCCTAGTACACCCAATCCCTTTACACAAAGAAATTATTGTAAATAGATCCCATAAAGATGAATACTATAAACAAATAAATAAAATAGACAAAAAGAAAGAATTTTATCCACATCATAAGTGCCATGCAAGTTCAGCATTTTGGGCAAGTGGATTTGATGAAGCTATATGCTTGGTCTATGATGGTGGAATGGCAAATGAGCACTGTTTTGGTGGTTTATATAAGGCCTCAAAAGAGCTTGGAATTGAAGAACTAGATCTTTTTAGTTCTCAATCTTATGCTAATATTACACATTTATATACTTATGTGACTGCATTATTAGGCTTTACTCCATTAAAACATGAAGGAAAAATAACCGGATTAGCAGCATATGGGAAAGTAACAAAAGAAACAAAAGAATTACTTCTTACTTGGCTGGAAAATCCGCAAACATTAGAGCAAATCTACTCTTGGGAAAATATGTATGGACAAAAAGAATCACCATATATTAAAATAGATTATAGCACATTAAAAAAAGTTCAAAAACAAATTGCCCATATCTCTCAAGAAGATTTAGCAGCAACAGTACAAAAAATTGCAGAAGAACATGTACTAAATATACTTACTAACTTAAAAAAGCTAAATAATAGTAAAAATATTTGCCTTTCAGGTGGATTATTTGCAAATGTAAAAATCAATCAAAGAGTAAGTGAATTTGGATTTGAAAATATATTTATATCCCCTCCCATGTCAGATGATGGTACAGCATTAGGTGCTGCATGGTTAGCCTTATATAAAGAAAAAAATATTAAAGATATATCTTTTAAGCATGTTTATTTAGGAGATAATGACTCTGTAGACAATATCACAAAATATAAAAACAAAATAGTATATAAGAAGTATGATGACCCCACAAGCTTCATTGCAACAAAGTTATCACAAGGGGCTATATTTGCAATATTTCAAGGTCGTTGCGAATATGGTCCTCGTTCACTAGGAAATCGTTCTATCATAGCACAAGCAACCCAATATGAAGTCAATAAAGGACTAAATAATAGATTAAATAGAACCGAATTTATGCCTTTTGCTCCAGTCATTAGAAAAGAAGATGCCCACAAATATTTTCACTTTAAAGAAGGTGAATTATTTACGGCAAAATTTATGACCATTACTTTAAATTGTACACCAAAAGCAAAAACAGATTGTCCTGCAGTAGTTCACATAGACAACACTGCCCGTCCACAAATTATTGAAAATACAGACAATCCTCTCATCTATAGTATTTTAACACAATATTCAAATCTAACAAATAAATATGCTTTAGTAAATACTTCTTTTAATATACATGAAGAACCTATTGTAAACACCTATGAAGATGCAATAAAAGGTTTTTTTGAATCAGGATTAGATTATTTATATTTAGATGGTATAATTATATCTTTAGAAGATAATTATAAAGTACATGCCCAATATCTAAGACAAAAATTACAAAAAGAGTCAATTAAATTAAAAAATATTACTAAACAATTAGATGAGATAAAATCTCAAAATAATAAAAACCAGCAAGAGTTAAAAAAATATAATATAGCAAACAAAGAACTTCTTACTAAATGTAAAAATTTTGAAAATAGTAAATTATATAAAATTATCCAATATTTAAAAAAATTCAAAGGGAAATAATTGCTTTTTAATAGCTATGAATATATTTTTTTATTTTTACCTATTGTTTTTTTTACTTATTTTTATTTTGCCCATAAAAAGAAATATATAGTTTCAAAAACAGTTTTAGTTATTGCTTCTTTATTTTTTTATAGTTGGTGGAATATTATATATTTACCTTTGATTTTAAGTTCGATGATTATAAATTATAGAATAGGAACTTTACTAAGTAATAATAAAGTTTATAAACTCCTTACAAAAAAACAGTTATTAATGATGGGTATAGTATTTAATGTATCTCTATTAGGGTATTTTAAATATAGTGATTTTTTTATATCTAATATAAATTTTGTTTTTAATAGTTCTATATCTTTACTTCATTTAGCCTTACCTCTTGCTATCTCTTTTTTTACTTTTCAACAAATTGCTTATTTAGTCGATTCATATAGAAAAGAAACAAAAGAATATGATCTTTTAAACTATGGATTATTTGTCACTTTTTTCCCTCAGTTAATAGCAGGTCCCATCGTTCATCATAAAGAGATGATGCCTCAATTTAAAGATGAGAATAATAACAAAATAAACTATACAAATATCTCTTTAGGTTTATTTATTTTTGCTATAGGTTTATTTAAAAAAGTAGTATTAGCTGATACCTTTGCAATTTGGGCAAACTATGGTTTTGATACTACCTCAACATTAACTTTTTTTGAAGCTTGGGGAAGTTTATTATCTTATTCTTTCCAACTCTATTTTGACTTTAGTGGATATACAGATATGGCTATAGGTGCGGCACTTTTATTTAATATTAAATTACCTTTAAATTTTAATTCACCTTACAAATCTACTTCAATCATAGAGATGTGGGAAAGATGGCATATGACCTTATCTAGGTTTATAAATACTTATGTTTTTAAGACAATACTAAAATCATTTGATAAGTATAGTTTTTCAAAAGGTATGATTGCAGTTTTTCTGAGTATGTTAATATCAGGATTATGGCATGGTGCTAGTTGGATGTTTGTTTTTTTTGGAGTTATTCATGGTACAGCATTAGTCATAAACCATATTTGGAAGAAGAAAATAAAAATAAAAATACCTATGTATTTAGGATGGTTTTTAACCTTTAATTTATGGAATTTTGCCCTAGTATTTTTTAGGTCAGAGAGTTGGGAAAGCGCCTTCAAAATGTTAAAAGGTCTTCTTGGCTTATCAGGATTTGTAGTTTCAAAGGACTTTGCTCAGATGACTAATTATATAAACCCCTTATCCCAATATTTTCATATACAAGGTGTCCACTACGAAGGTGGTTTCTCCATACAAACATTGATAGCATTGGGCATAGGTTTTATTATTATATTATTATTTAAAAATTCAAATACCTATTTAAAAGATTTTAAATATAGTTTAAGCAATGCCCTGTTCATAGTTTTTGTTATCATAACTTTTCATTTTATGCAAATAACCTATGCAAATTCAATATTTTTATATTTTAATTTTTAAGGAGATTTTATAGATGATATTTACAAAAAGTAAAGTATTTGTATTAGTTATATTTATATTATTACTATTTTTTACTCTATTATATATTTTTATCTTTGATTTAAGTGTTTCAAAAAAAAGTACAGACCCAATTAGAAGTTATAAATATTTTTTATTAAATAGTACTACTCCAGGAAACAGAATAATTATCGATAGTGGAAGTAACTCTTATCATTCGATTGACAGTAGCATGATTGAAAAAGAATTTAATATGACAACAATTAATATATCAGATAATGCTTCTTATCCTTTAAAATATAAACTAAAAAAAATAGCTACTTATGCAAAAAAAGGGGATATAGTCTTACTCCCTTTAGAAGTAGGTTATTATCATTATGATGATATTCCTAAAATATTTTATGATCATATTTTTAATGTTCTTAATAGTTATTATTTAGATTTATCACTATTTGACAAAATATATTTATCCCTTACTACTCCCCTATCTAGCCTATTATCCCATTTATTAAATAATACAAACAATTTTGCCCTAAATGATTTGAATAATACAGGATATATTCAAATGATTAAAAAATTCAATGAAGGTCAAAGAGGAGACTCTTCAAGTACGAAAAAAGTTAAAATAAAAGATTGTGGTATCTATTTTAAAGATATGCCATTTAAAATTTCAGAATCATTTCAAAAAAATATTCAACAAATAAAAGAGATCGAAAAAAATAAAAAAGTAAAATTTATTTTTTTACCACCTGCCTTTATTTTAGACTCCAAATTAAAGAATCTATTATCACCCAAGATTAAAGCCTATTTTACAAAACTTTTTTCTTATTTAGAAAAAAATGATTTATTATTTTTAGAGCACTTTGAAGATAGTATATTTAATGAAAAATTTCTTTTAGATACCTGCCATCATATTACCCCTAATGCAAGAGTAATAAGAACAGAAAAATTAATTAAAAATTTAAAAGAATCCAAATATTCTAACTATTTTAAAAAAAGAAAACAACAGCCCTTAGTATATAAAGAAAACAAATATATACAATTTAATAAAAAATATTCTTTTTCAAGTTTGACTAAAAATGAGTTTATTATGTTAGATAATTGGTATAAAAAAGAACCTTGGGGAGTTTGGAGCAAAAAAGATATAAATAGTTTATATTTTATACTAAACAAGGAAAAAATAAAAAATTATTTATTAATAACTATTGATTCAAGAATTTTTAATACTAAAGATTCAACAGATATCTATATAAATAAAAAAAGAATCGGTACTTATGTATTAGATGGAATTACTCAAATAAAAATAGATAAGAAATACATAAATAATAATTTAAATTACTTAAAACTAATAAATAAAAATATAAAATCACCGGAAAATTTAGGTATAAGTAAAGATAAAAGATTAATTAAAATCGCTTTAAAATCAATCTCTTTTAAACAATATTAAAATAATAATTTTGCCATATACCATAAAACAAACTATACATATCTTTCAGAGATATGTAATAGTATTTTAGTTATAGTTCCAGCTTAAAAACTATACTTTTAGGTAAAATTCATGAAAAAACTTATTATAAAATTATCTTCTTATCCTTGGATTTTAGAAATAGCTAAAAAAATATTTTTCTATTTCCCTTCTTTGAAATATTTTTTGTTAAATTATGCCTATGGAAGCACCATACATACTGATAAAAAACAATATAAAAGTGATTTCTTAGAAAGTATAAAATCTGAGATCGAAAATAGAAAATTACAAAAGAGTGTTAAATGATTATATATATTGACATTACTCAATTATATAGGGGAAGAGCAAATACAGGTATCCAAAGAGTAGTAAAAGAATTTTTACAAAGAGCTATTAAAAATGATAAAAAAATTACATACAAAATAGTGGTATACAATGCAACAAGCAAAAAAATGCAAATACTACCAAATAAAGAAATTGAATTATTTTTATTAGATATTAAAAATTATAAATTTCGCAAAAAAGAACCAATAGAAATAGAAAAAATAATAGCAAAAGAAAATACCATTTTTCTTGATATTGATTCCGCTTGGAACGCTCCATATAAAAGAGATATTTTATATCCGATTTTAAAAAATAATGGTTTTCTAATATATAATTTTATTCACGATCTTATCCCTATTTTGATGCCAGAATTAGTCCATGATATGACTGTAAAAAATTTCAATGTTTTTATCAAAACAGTCTATAAATACAGTGATTTAGTTTTATTTAATTCCCACTCCTCGCAGAAAGACTTTGTAGACTATAAAGAAAAGTTAGAAATAAAAAGGTATATTGCAACAAGAACAGTAGGTTTAGGAAGTGATTTCCTTCAGTCACCTATCCAAGTAACAAATATCAAATATCAAGAGGTGCTAAATAAAAAATATATCCTTTTTGTGGGAACAATAGAACCTCGAAAAAATCAAGAAGAAGTTCTAAGTGCTTTTGATATTTTAGCTCAAAAATTTTCTGATTTAAATCTTATTTTCATAGGTAAAAAAGGTTGGAAAATTGATCCTTTAATAAATAGAATAAAAAATCATTCACTTTTAAATAGGAGGTTTTATTGGTTTGATGATATTGATGACGATACATTAAACCATTTTTATAAAAATGCTTTTATAGTCACATACCTTTCAAAATATGAAGGATATGGATTACCCATAGTAGAATCTTTACAATATAACAATATCACAATTGCCTCTAAAAATAGTTCTATGTATGAAGTAGGAAGAGATGCAGCTGATTATATTCAATATAATACAACAAATGAAATTGTAGATATAATATCTTTATACTGTAAAAATAAAGAGATATATAAACTAAAAAAAGAGTATATCAAAGAAAATTTTGTACCACTTTCTTGGGATAGATTCGCAAACTCTATTTGTGATATTTTCATAAATCATGATAAATCATCACTTTTATGTAAAAAACACTTAAAAAAACTTCAATTTGTTTTCATTAGTATTGATAAACACAATCTAGAAGGTACCATAAAAGAAATAGATAAATATATTGATTTTATTGCTGAATATATAGTAGCAACACAAAAAAAATTAATACCATCTTTCAAATCCATCCAAACGAAACATAAACTCACCATAATTGATGAAAATGATATTTTAGGAGAATATGCGCAAAATTTTCAAAATAGAGATCATGTAAGTAAAAATTGGCTTTTAAGAACATCTTTATTAAATCTTGATATTTTACAAGAAGAATTTATTATGCTTGATGATGATAATAGACCTCTAAAACCAATAAGTATAGATAAATTTATCTCACAAGACGGTAAATATAAAGCATATTATTTTTATCATCTATTAGACTGGCACCATACTGGCACCGATTATGATAAAGCACAACAAAATATGAAAAAAATATTGACAAATAATAATTATGAACTTTTATCCTACTCTTCGCATGCTCCACAAATTATAAATAAATCTATTTTAAAGGAAGTTGTAGAAAAGTTTTTTGATTTGGGTCTAAAAATTCCTATAGATGAATGGAGTATATATTTTAACTATGCAGTATCAAAATATCCTACACTTTTTGAAAAAAAATTATTTGAAACATTAAATTGGCCTGAAAGTCCTGTCTACTGGGATTGTACATTCAATGAGAAAAATATCTCTTTTGAAAATTATTATAAATCAGTATATACTTCAAAAAGTTTACATTATACTGATACTTATAAACAAAAAATAGAAAAAAAACAAAAACAGATACAAGCCTTTATTACAACAAAACAAATTTTTGAAAAAAATAAAGAATTACTCCATCACAATAATTTAGTCCATGGAGTAATAGAGTTTGAAAACAATGATATTGAACTTTATCTTTTTAATATCCCTTATTATTTTATAATAGAAAAAGGTTCAAATTTAAGACTGCGATTAAATTATAAATTACTCCTAAAAAAGCAAAAAAACTTAGATATAAATCTAGTTATTTCTTATAATGAAAAAGTAAAAATAATAAAAAAAATAGAATCATATTCTAAAACATCCTATCAAGAATCAATCATAGAATTTCCCCTTGTATCTGAGGGACTAAATGAGGGAATATATGATATTACCATTAACCTTAAAGTAGGTGATGAGTATATATATAAAGAAAAATCACCATATCTTATGAAATTACTAGTTCAAAAAGAAAAAAATTATTTAGATTGTCTAAAATCTCCTTCTATCCTTTCTAGTAAAAAACAAAAAGTTGAAAAAATGAAAAATATTATAAAAAGAATTCCTTTTGTAAATTCTATTGCAAAATGGGGATATAATATTTTAAAAATAAATAATATCAAACATACCCTGTACTCTTATATTCCAAAAATAAAACAGCTTGAGACAAAAATAGAACAGCTTGAGGCAGATAAAAAACACTATGAAGCAAAAATAAAACAGCTTGAAGATACAATGGCTCATCAAATATCTCAAGAAGTGGCAAAACAAATAACCATACAGTCTGATTCTTTTCAACAAAGACTAGATCAGTTCATTTTTGATACAAAGATTGATTTAAAGTTAAAAAATGAAAAAAAAGATCAATAATATACAAATTCACCAATTCACACCCAGTATGGCTTTAGGTGATAGTGTCTCAAGTGCAGTTCTTTATATACAAAGTATCTTAATTGAGTTTGGTTTTACTTCAAATATATATGTATCAAGAAATGATTTAGATAGAAATTTTAAACATAACATTTGTCATATAGAAGAATATACACAAAATGAAAACAATGTTTTATTATACCATCACTCCATTGGACATAACGCCCATGAAAAAATTATGCGTTTTAAAGATAAAAAAATTTTAATTTATCACAATATCACGCCCCCACATTTTTTTAAAAATAATACATATATACAAAATTTATGTATCCAAGGCAGAGTTCAATTATCTTCTAGTGCAAAATATTTTATATCCGCCATTGGTGATTCTCATTACAATTGTAAAGAGTTACGATACTACAACTATAAAAAACCTAAAACCCTTACACTTTTATTAGATTGGGATAAACAAAAAAAAGTTATCCCAAATCAAGAACGTATTAAAAAGTATTACGATCTCTATAATATTATTTTCGTTGGAAGAGTTGTTCAAAATAAAGCACAACATCAATTAATAGACGTGGCATATGCTCTTAAAAAGAAAGGTTTAGAAAATTTTAAAATTCATATTATAGGTGGAGCTTCAGATCATAAATATATGCAAGCCTTGCAACAATATGCAAAAAATCTTGATATTTTAGTAGAAGTTACAATAACAGGAAAAGTAAGCCAAGAGAATTTAAAAGCATACTATACATTAGCTGATCTCTATCTTTCTCTTAGCGAACATGAAGGATTTGGTATGCCTTTAGTAGAAGCCATGAGACATGATATTCCTGTATTATCATATGATACAGGAGGGGTGAGCTCTGCACTGCCAAAAGAGTCCCTTTTAGAAAAGAAATCACCTAATTTCATAGCAAACAAAATACTAAAGCTTCAAAAAGACCCTTATCATAGAGTAGAACTTATAAAAAAACAAAGAGAAAAATTAGAGAGTTTTTCATCTCAAAACATAAAAGAAAAATTTGCACAATATTTAAATGATACCATAAATACAAATATAAAATATAAAGCCAAAAAAAAATTAACTCAAGAAATCAACTATCAAATACAAGGACCCTTTGACTCCTCATACTCCCTAGCTATAGTAAATAAAACAGTAGCAAATGCACTTCATAAATATCTAAAAAACACTAAAGTAAAACTCTATTCAACAGAAGGAGCTGGGGATTTTATACCAAATTTAAAATACCTAGATGATACTACAAAAAAACTTGCTTTAATATCACAGGAAAATATAGATATAAGCATAAGAAATCTCTATCCACCAAGAACAAATGCCATGAAAGGATATCACAAAATACTAGGTCCTTTTGGTTGGGAAGAATCAAAATTCCCAAAAGAATATATACACTGGTTTAATACAAAATTAACAATGATTTTTGCAGTATCAAATTATGTAAAAGACTTACTAAAACACAATGGAGTATATACTCCTATCTACACCACAGGAAATATAGTAGAGGATATAATAAAAATCAAATCACAACCTTTAAAGTACCCTTTACCAGATGGATTTAAACTTCTACATATCTCATCAGCTTTTCCTAGAAAAGGTATAGACATATTACTAACAGCTTTTGATACTCTAATAGATAGAAAAATCTCTCTTATTTTAAAAACATTTCCAAATCCCCACAATGATGTTTTAAAACAGCTTGATAGTTTAAGCTATACTATAAAAAAAGAGTATGAAAAAGATGTTAACCTTTATATAAAAGATGAAAAACAAATATTACTTATAAATAAAGATATTTCCCAAGAACACTTAAAATATCTCTATGAAAATTCAGATATTTTAATAGCACCAAGTTTTGGAGAAGGCTTTGGTTTACCCCTAGCTGAAGCTATGCTTTTAAATCTCCCCGTTATTACTACAGCCTATGGTGGGCAGTGTGACTTTTGCACAGAAAAAACAGCATCTCTTATTGACTTTGATTTTACATATGCAAAATCCCATTTAAGCTTAACAAACTCTATTTGGGCTATCCCTAAAATCTCATCACTACAAGAAAAAATTATAACACTAAAAAAAGAGCTAGAAAAAAACTCCCCATTTATAGTATCACAAAAACAAAAAGCAAAAGAGTTCATCAAACAAAACTACTCTGCAAAAAAAATTGCAAAAAAAATTGAAAAATATATAGAAAACTATCCTAAACATAAAAGTTCTAGAAATATTGCACTTTTTAGTACATACAATACCAAATGTGGTATAGCTTTTTATTCAAAACATCTTATATCTTCTTTTAAAAATAAAGTAACGATTTTTGCAAATAACACAAATGAAAAAATAACATTAGATGATGAAAATATCATACGTTGTTGGGATGCTTCAAGAAATACTCCAAATATAATAGCTCTAAAAAAAGCTTTAAAAAGAAAAAAAATAGATACTCTTATTATACAATATAATTTTAGTTTTATACCACTACATCTTTTATCTGAACTTTTATTGTTTTGTGAGAACGAAAAGATAGAAACACACCTATTCTTGCACTCCACCCAAGATGTAATCACTCCTTCTTATACAGACTCTTTTTATAGTATAAAAAAAGCGATGAATAAAGCGAACAAAATATATGTTCATACCCTAAAAGATTTAAACCATCTTAAAAACTTAGATATATATAAAAATACATTCTTAGCAACACATGGGATAAATACACAAATAAATAAAAAGTCTATACAAAAAAACTCTATACCAGTTTTGGCTACCTTTGGCTTTCTTCTTCCCCACAAGGGATTCCTTGAACTAGTAGATGTAGTACAAAGTTTACATAATGATGGTATAAAAGTAAGACTATTACTTCTTACCTCTTTACATCCAGCAAATATTTCAAAAATATTATATAAGCAATTAAAAGAAAAAATTCGCAACACAAATATCTCTGAATATATCACTTTAAATACAGATTTTTTAGAAGAAGAAAAGATAGTTTCAAAGCTCTCTCAAGCAGATAAGATTTTATTTATCTATCAAAATACACAAGAGAGTTCAAGTGCAGCTGTACGCACAGGACTTTTAGCACAAAAAGAAGTTATCACAACACCACTTGATATTTTTGAAGATCTTAGCCAAGTTGTAACTCAAACAAAAGATACCTCAGTCAAAGAGATAGTAAAATCTGTTAAAAAATCTTTAAAAACTCCATATGATACAAAGACACATCAACAATTCTTAGAACAAAATTCTTGGGAAAAAGTGAGTCAGACTTTTTATAATTCAATAAATAGTATATGATTGATAACTAAATTCCTACTATTTATAACATATTTTATGTTTATTTTAAGAAAGAGTCGATATAATTTGGAGGTTGAGTTCAAAAAATGCATGCAAACATCTAGTTTTGACAAATTACAAGATGTTGACTTTAGATGAATTTTTTTGAATGAAGACTTAATATTAAGTTCAAACAAACGAGGAGAACATATGACAAGAATTGAAAAAATAGCTTCTTTATACGAAGCAATAACAGGTGACGCAACCCCAACGGCTGAGGAATTAGATGTTTATGCAGGGTTGGCTGACACTGTAACATTAGAGGCTATATCAGCGACATTAACAAGTAAGTCGCCATTAGCTTTCGATGCTATGCCAAAAGAGGATTTATTAGATTATATGTACATGAATCTATTTAGTTATACTCAATCTCAGTTGGATGCTATTAAAGCAACACCAGAAGGGCAAGCAGGTTATGGATATTGGGCAAATGAATTAGATAACAATTCAGATGTTATCAATGTTAATACTCTTGCAATCGCATTGCTAAATGGTGCTGCACCTGCAGATGAAGCTAAAGCAACAAGTAAGGTTGCTAGTTTAGTTGCTGATTATGAAGAGTATAAAAATAATGCTCCTGAAGAAGTAGGTGAAACATATACACTAACTTCAGGTACAGACAATTTAACAGGTACTGATAAAGCTGATACTTTTGATGCTCCAATTATACAAAATTCATTCGCTGGTGGTGTTTCAAACTCATTATCATCTGCTGATAAATTAGATGGTGGAGCTGGAAAAGACACTTTAGATGCTGAGTTAGTTGGTGAATTTGTTGGAACAACAACTTTTTATCAAGTTGATGTTCAACCACAAACAAAAAACATCGAAAATGTTACGTTTGAAGCTAGAGATAGTGGAGCTAATGATGATGATCAGAATACTTTAGTAACTGTTGATGCTAAGAAAATGTTAGGTGTTGAAAAAATAGGTTCAAAATTTTCAGATGGTGATTTAATTATCGAAAATTTAACTACTTTAGATAATGATGGTGAAACCATAAGAAACACTTCTGAAATGACTGTTACTATGGATCATACAGACAATACTAACACTGATGATGACGCATCAGATTTAAAAGTATTATTTGATGATGACTATCTAGTAACTGGTAAAGTAACTTCTGGTGCAGAATTAACAATCAGAATGTTAAATGCTGTAAAAAATGCACAAGGTGAAAACCCAATTGAAGGTTTTACTAAGATCAAATTTAATGTTGGTGGTGAGATAATTAATGGTAATGTAGTTGGTGGTACAGAAATCAGTGTTGATGTTACAAGCGTTGCTAACGATTCTTCTTTAAACTTCCAAACTGCATACAATGCAGTAGTTTCTTTAATCAATGCAGAATTAGCAAATAAAGGCTTTGCTAATATAACTGCTTCGGCAGCTGCTGCTCAAAATGCTGTATTCTCAATCCCTGTATCTACCTATAATACAGGTGATAGCGCTGGTGTTTACTATCCAATCGTTCTTAAAAACTCTGGAGCAGAATCATTAATAGGTGTTGCTATTGAAACATATGATTTAAGCTATGATACAGACTTAAACAACTCATTTACAGCAGATGCTCCTGAAACAAATGACGAGCCAATTTCTATAAATATAGAGTTAGAGAAAGTTGGTAGAAAAGGTGACGGTGGAGACCTTGAAGTTGGTGGTAAACAATCAGGTGACGCAGGTAGCGGTATTCATACCTTTAATGTTACTGTATTAGGTGATGAATCTAAACCTTCTAACTTAAAAACAATGGTTTCTACAAATAGTGCATTAAAAGTTGTAAATATCGCTTCAGAAGCTAGAACTGATGATTCTTATGCTTCATTAACAGTTAGAGATTCTTTTGGTGGAACTTTAGAAACATTAAATGCAAACAACTTCAAAGGTGATTTAACAATCGGTAGTGATACTGCTGCAGTAAACATTGATACATTCACTGCTACAGGTGGTGGAAATGTAACATTGCATGAGCATATTGGTGCTGAAAATGCTGGTACTGCAGGTAGTTTCCCATCTTTAGATAAGAACGAATATACTGTAACTACAGCAAATGGTAATGATACTATCACTATGGACACAAACTCTGGTGCACAAGTAACTGTTAATTCAGGTGCAGGTGATGATACTATTTCTATAGAAATTGATGGTCAAGATGATTCTGGAAGCACTTTAACAAAAGCATTTATCTCTTCTACAGGAGGAAACAACACTGTAACAGTTTCTTCAGCTGATGCTATTCATGAAGCTGAGATTACTCTTGGAGATGGAAATGATACAGTAACTGCTAATAGCGTAAATGCAACAATTAAAACAGGTGCAGGGAATGACACAATCTACACTGATAACACAGGTCAAAAAGCTGTAATTGTAAATACTGCAGCAGATAATACACTTTCTGGTACTGCTATTACTGTTGACCCAGGAACTGGTACTCCTGCTACTCCAGATCAAACAGAATTATTATATGGTAGATCTGTTGTTGTTACTTTAGCTACTGCGGGTGCTACAGCAGATGAGAATGCACAAGGTTACGAGTCTAAGTCAGTTGAAATAGAAGCAAGTAATAATTACCTAACTACTACAGCTGATTTACACAATGCTATTGCAAAAGCTATAAATGAAGATGCAATTCTTTCTAAATTAGCTTCAGCTAGCGTTGATTCAAATGGTAAATTAACTGTTACTTACTTAGTAGATGGAGCTATCGATGTTGATACTGATGCTGCTCTTGAATATACTATTTCTGGAGCTTGGAGTGGATTAACAGCAACTGAGCAAAATGGTATTAGAGCTCAGTTAGCTGAAGAGTATAGTAACTCTGATATAGCTACTGATCCAGCAGGTGCAACAGCTACTGCGAATGCATATAATACAACAGCTATAACAACTCCTCAAGCAATTCTTGATAATGGTAATGGTCAAGATGGTGCTGATTCAACAAATCCTGATAACAACATTGTTAATGCTGGTTTAGGTGATGACGTAATCGTACTAAACTCAAATGACGGTGTAGATCCTGATGGTAATAATGTAATTGACACTATTCAAATAGATGAAAATGGATTTGGAAATGATGTAGTTGTTCACTTTGAAACAGGTAATACTGGTGATGTTCTTGATTTTGCACACTTAAATAATGTGACTTCTTCTTCTACTTCAGTAGTTTCTCAACAAGATATCGTTGGTACTTACTTAGCTAACACTACTGCTATGGTAGCAAACTCTGTAGCTTTAGCTACTCTTGCTAACCTTACAGACAATGATGCAAATGCTACAAATGCAATGACTTTTGCTACACTTACAAGTGCAGGTGTATTAGCTGAGATGAATGCTTCTGTTGCTGAATTTGATATAAATGCAGGAGCACTTCCAACTGATCTTGTTGGTGCTAATGTAAATTCTGTAATGTTAGTTGAAGATAATGCTAACGCTGGATACTACAAAGTATTTGAAGTAGTATACAATGTTGATAGTAGCAATTTTACAGAAGCTAACTTAGTTGGTACTTTAGATTTTGAAGCTACAATAACACTAGCTGATGAAAATATTGCTTAACTAGTTCTAAGTCAAGGGTTCTCCCCTTGACTTTTTTCTCCACCCAAATAGGGTCAGACCCTATTTTGAAACTATACTTTATCTTACCTTAAGTATCTTTGGCTAAAATTTCACATGCCACGAAAAGAAAGAATAACAGAACCTGGATTTTATCATGTCATTAGCCGAGGAGTTGAGCGTAGAGATGTCTTTTTAGAAGATGAAGACTACAATAGCTTTTTAACTATACTAAAAGAACAGTTTACTAGCTATAATATCACACTTCACTCTTTTTGTCTTATGACAAATCATTATCATCTTCTTATAGAAACAAAAGAAAAAAATATATCACATGCAATGAAGCAACTGAATTCTTTATATTCTATGTATTTCAATAAAAAATATAATCGTACAGGACACTTGTGGCAAGGAAGATTCGCCTCTTATTATCTTTATGATGATATACATTTTTGGTATGTTGCAAAATATATTGAAAGAAATCCCATAAAAGCTAATATGGTCAAAAGTATAGAACACTATAAATACCAGTCCTTTTTCCAATGGAAATTTAAACATATTCATTTTGAATTAATAAAACAATCAAAAATATTTGATATGACCTTAGCAGAATATGAAGAGTTTGTAAATTCCGATATTCAAGAAGAAATTTTAGAAAAAATATATATAAGCCCTAAATTTGTAAAAAAAGATGGGAAAATGCTTATTCTATATAAAAGACTTGAAACTTTTTTTGAAGAAGATAGAGATATAAATAGAAATGAAAATATAAAAAAAGCCTATGAATACGGGTATAAAAAATCAGAAATCGCAAATTTCCTAAACTTAAGCCATACTCTAATATCTAAAATCATAGGGTCTTCTATATAGGGTCAGACCCCATTTTGAAACTATTAAATTACTAAAAATTTAGCTAAAATAGCATAGTATAAGTAAGAAAGGAATCAAAAATATGAGATTTTTAGATG
>PDWJ01003816.1_pt1 | contig 16412 bp, 13 predicted proteins | sample 1430881 | NCBI WGS metagenome assembly PDWJ01 (sample SAMN01162460, study PRJNA174530) | Oral metagenome, whole genome shotgun sequencing project. | biome: Marine environment; feature: Marine mammal; material: Swab sample of the gingival sulcus; isolation source: swab sample of gingival sulcus... | reverse complement strand
ACATAGGTAATCAATGCAATAGCAAAGACCACCCAACCCAAAATAAGATTTAATCTTTTAAATGAAAACATAATCTGTGGTTATCCTAAAGGTTATCAATAGCCGTAAAAACGATTTATAGCTTAAACGGCGAATTTATAAATTTTATTGAGGTGTGCGATAAAATTCACTTTTTATTAAGAACTCTATCTTTTTTCTCACCGGATAGCATTCTAAACACTGAAAACAAAGTTCCTAATCAACCGATAAACGCGCTATAAACGCGTCAAAATCTTTTTTCAATGCCTCATTGACAATGCCTTCTTCCGGTTTAAAATTTGTGCCAAATTCCGGGAGAGAAAAATCACCTATAATGTTAGCCCCGTGGTAAGGAAACCGGTTTTTAGCGGCAGCCATCACTGTTTGAGCCGCCCGTTCTCCCGGCGAGGTCGAGAGTAAAACCACTTTAGTACCCTCAAAAATTTTACCGTCAACGACCGATGCCCAATCAAACAAGTTTTTAAAGGCCGCTGTATAGCTACCGTTGTGTTCTGCCAGAGAGATTATCACAAGGTCTGCCCATTTGAATTGGTCAATAAAATCTATCACCGCTTCAGGTGGGTTATTGACCTGATCTTCTGTTGCCATAAACACGGGCAGCACGTATTCTGACAGGTTTAACAGCCTGCAATCACCGTGTTTAAAATGTGAAGCGGCAAATGATGCAAAAGTTTGATTGATAGAGATAGGACTAAATGAAGCCCCAAAAGCTAATATATTCATGGTTATTATTTTATTTTTTGATGTAGTTGGATGGCATAACGGTCAGACATACCTGCAATATACGAACATACATTGATCAGGCGTTCATACAGATCACCGGACAAACGTTGATGTTCTTCGGGCAGAAGTTTCATCACCAAGCTGTCAAATCCGGTAGGTTTATCCGCATAGGTATTGTTGACCGCCGTAATAAAGACGTCCAACAGGTCTTGTAGTACATTATAACCGGTCAGTTCTTTCTCTACCACTTCTTTGGACATATACATCTGATTGATACTGATGTCTATAATATCCTTGAGTTGGGCTTCATAGCGGCATTTATCGAGTAAAGCTTGTGGAAAACGGCCATTCAAAATCTGTTCTTCATTCTTGATAAAGACATCTGCTGCTTCATAAATAAGGGACTGAATAGCCAAAGCCCTGAGATAACTCACACGATCTTTGGACGTCTTTAGACCGGTGTATTTTTCGGTAATCATATTGGAACGCACAAGGTTGAGCAGGTATTCCAAAGCTTTATCTTCGCTGATTAATCCCAGGTTTATCCCGTCTTCAAAATCGATAATCGAATAGCAAATATCATCGGCGGCTTCCACTAGATAGGCCAACGGATGCCTGAAATAAGCGGCATGTGCTTCCTGGGATAACAATCCCAATTCACCGGCTAATTCATTAAAAAACTCCCGATTTTTATAAAAAACAGAATACTTTTTGTTGGCTATATGACGGTCAGGTTTGACAGGTGTTGAGAGCTTGGGGTATTTCATAAATGCACCCAGTGTCGCATAAGACAGACGCAAGCCCCCCTTGATTCCGGGACGATTCTCCGTCAACAGCCTGAATCCATTGGCATTGCCTTCAAAAGCGATTAAATCCTGCCATTGGGTGGGATTCAACTTGTTTTTAAAGACCCTGCCCTGAGCATTGGCAAAATAATCGCCCATAGCCCGTTCCCCACTATGCCCAAAGGGTGGATTACCTATATCATGAGCCAGTGCCGCTGCGGCAACAATAGCGCCAAAATCATTGATTTTATACCCGTTTTGTTTGAGTTCGGGATATTTGCTTAAAAGTGCTTCACCAACAATGCGCCCGAGTGAACGCCCTACGACGCTTACTTCAAGACTGTGTGTCAATCGGGTGTGTACAAAATCCACATCAGAGAGTGGAACAACCTGCGTCTTGTCCTGCAAAGAGCGGAACATATCCGAAAAAATAATACGATCATAATCCACTTCATACCCCAAACGGGTTTCGTCTTGCAGTAATCTTGGTCTGTCATTGGTGTCACCGTAACGTTTCAGTGAGAGTAAAGATGTCCAGTTCATATTTTATTAAACTTACCTGACAAACATAGGCATTTTTTATAATACTCATACCACCCTGACCTGCATTATTCATCACACTTTGTAATCGTAAAATATAATGAGGTTTATATTCAAATACATCGTCATAAAACAGACAGCCCCTGTTTTTGGTGTTGTTTGTCATTAGCTTAGCACATCTGTTGCGTTACTAAACCTTTGAAATAGACAACTATATCTAAAGGCTTAGATGCCTTACATCTGCACTAAGCTAATGACATGTCTAATGCGTCCTTACCCTATTCGTTTTCTTATTGGTAAATAACACCTGCCTTCACTATTTTTGACCCCAAAGCCAACATTCTATGTCAAAAGTCCTGTTATTAGATGATAATCATCCGTTACTCAAACACGGTTTAGAGGGTTTGGGTTTTACCTGTATTGAAAATTTTACGGCACCTAAAGCTGTCATCAAACAGCAATTAGCTGATTATACAGGCATTGTCATCCGCAGCCGGTTCAAAATAGACCGGTCGTTTATAGATGCCGGCACACAACTGAAGTTTATCGCCCGGGTTGGCGCCGGATTGGAAAATATAGATGTTACCTATGCCCGGAACAAAGGTATCCATTTGGTCTCAGCACCCGAAGGCAACCGCAATGCCGTGGGCGAACACACTTTGGGTATGTTATTATCTTTATTCAACCACCTGAACAGAGCGGACAGACAAATCCGTCAAGGACAGTGGTTACGCGAGCTCAACAGAGGGATTGAGTTGGATAGTAAAACCGTCGGCATTATAGGTTATGGCAATATGGGTAAAGCTTTTGCCAAAAAATTAAGCGGTTTTGACGTCGAAGTCATCTGTTATGATATTCTTTCCGGTGTGGGAGATTCCAATTGTACTCAGGTCAGTCTTACAGAGCTTCAAAAACGCGCCGACATCGTTAGTTTACACGTTCCACACAATGATTTATCCTACAAAATGGTCAATGCTGATTTTATCAAGCGTTTTGCCAAACCATTTTTTCTCCTCAACACAGCTCGTGGCACAGTGGTTGAGACCACAGCTTTGGTTGAAGGACTGAAAAACGGAAAAATTCTAGGAGCGGGATTGGATGTGTTGGAATACGAAAAGACCTCTTTTGAACAACTTTTTGCTCATGGCATGGCTAATAAAGAAAGACAACATTCTTCTGCAACCCTTATAAAAAACGACGATACAGCGAATCAAATACCCGAAGCTTTTCAATATCTTACACAGGCGGATAATGTACTGCTATCACCACATGTTGCCGGATGGACTATTGAATCAAAAATAAAACTGGCAAGTGTTATTGTAGAAAAAATCAAGCATTTAGAGCTTAACCGTTGAGAGCTATTAAAACACAAGCGTTTTCAGGGGTGATACGGGCAGAATCAATAAGCTTTATCGTCGCCCAGAATCATTTTTATAAACGTCTTTAAAATGATATTGATATCCATGACAAAGCTCCAGTTTTCGAGATAAAAAATATCTGAGTTTATACGTTGTATAATATCTTTTTCAGTCTCTATTTCACCTCTATAACCTCTGACTTGTGCTAAACCCGTTATACCGGGTTTTATAAAATGTCGTACCATATATTTATCAACTACGGATTTGAATATTTTGGATTGGTTTGGCATATGTGGTCTTGGGCCAACCACGCTCATATTACCAATAAGCACATTAAAAAACTGGGGTAGTTCGTCTAAACTGGTTTTACGTATAAACTTACCCACACGTGTGATACGATGGTCATTTTTTACGGTTTGATCATAATCAGAACGGCTATTGGGAGTCATGGAACGAAATTTATAACAGGTAAATGTTTCCCCTTTCAGCCCTTCTCTCTTTTGGTTAAAAAATAAAGGTCCTTTGCTGTCCAGTTTTATCAGAATAAAAAGTATAGGTAACAACCAACTCATGACAAACACAATCACAAACAAGGAAAAAATGATATCAAACAGGCGTTTGGAGTAACGTGCCAAAGGTCGCTCCAGAGGAAAGCTCCTCATGGAAAAAACCGGTACAAACCCATAATATTCCAATTTCAGGTTTTTAGTCAATACGTCTTTAGAATCCGGAACCAGCTTGATACTGATGACTTTTTTATCACCTATATCTATGATTTGTTTCAAGGTTTGATCATCCGTTTCGGAAAGTGAACAATAGATTTCATCAATTTTATTTTGTTCTACGAATGTCTTTAAGTCTTCTGTAGTACCCAAAAAAGGTATATCCCCATTGGGTTTTTTAAAGAATGCCCGGTCTGCGGGTTCTTCATAACTCAATTTAGGATTCATAAGGTCTGAAAAATAACCGATGATTTTATAGCCAAAATCTGAACGGTTCATCATAAAATTGGCCAATGGCTTCAAACTCTTATTAGAACCCAATAAAACTACTCTTCTGTAATTCTTACCTCCCACCCTGTAACGGCGTAAAGCCGTAAAATACACAGATCTGAATAAGGTAACACTAAGAACGATATACAGCAACAATAATTTAGCCTGTTTAAGATCCAACGCTTTATGCTCAATTGCGTAATAAGACAAGACAATTAATGCGAAAATAGCGAAGTGAATCGAGAGTTGACGTACAACACTCGTAACAGTAATCGTGCGATGAAAGAAATATATCTTTGAAAAAACACCCGTTACCAACCAGGCAATATTTAAAAAAGCAACAAAAAACACATCGTCATAATAGCCAAAATGATAAAAAATAGCATTTACAATTATCAAATGCGCGATAATCGATATTGGTCTTATAAAAATAGAGTAATGTTTAATCAAATCACTTTCAATTTAGTTTCTCAAATAATCTAAGCTTTGATAAATACTGTGCTTCGAACACTCTTTAATAAACGCTAATGTACAAGCTTTAGTATTAAACAAAGGGTTTATCTTAATCTGACCTGAGCTGCAAAACTAACAAAATACCCCTAAAGACTTACCAATAGCATGTTGCAAAAAAACAAAAAAAAACTGCACAAAACCATCCACAACACTTCATTATTTACAAGATAGTTGAACCCTAAAATAGTTGCTTGTATAAAAAATTTTTTTTTGTTTTATTTTTGGCGTTATAATCAAGGGGTAAATAGTCATTTTTTCCCAAAAAAAACAGGGTTAAACCTTAAGTCGGCAACCCTGTTTTAAACCCTCATAAGAGGGAACTCCCAAAAAATATTTAGTTTCCAATAATGCCTTTAAGACATATTTTTTCATAGCAACTCCATACCCACTCCATTTCCATGTTATTCCGGCTATTGTCTAACTGTTAAATGCTTTATCTCTCCGGTATTGATGCTTTTTCGTTGTAATAATCTATTATTACCATGAATAAAGCCTGTTGGACAGTAGCCGAATAAACATTACTTTTTCCCTGCCTGGAACTCATCAATCTGAATAGCTAACAATAGCTTCCTCTTATCATCAACCTTACACATTCAAAACTAACCGCATCAAAACCATTCTAATTGGCAAATTCTCTAAAATCTTGCGTATACTTCAAAAGTTTAAAACGGAAACGCCTATAAATAATAATACAAACAAACAAATCGGCTATTCTCGAAATAATCTTAATCCATTATCAAGAGAACGTATAACTTCTATTAAACCCTACGACTATACGTCAGATTTCGAGAACAAATATAAGTCATCAAAGAAGTGAAAAGTAGCACATATGTTTCAAAAACATAAACATATGTTTAATAAACTGTATTTCAATGTTTTAAAATACACACATAAAGGAGTGATTTAATCTAAACTTTTTCACCGTTGTAAGAGTTAAAACACGGTAAACAAAACAGCTAACCTTGTACTTTCAGGTTATTTTTATAGTCTTTAGGACTTACACCGAACATGTTTTTAAACTGTTTCGAAAAATAAGAAGCACTGTTAAAACCGGATAAATAACAAGCGTCCGCTACCGATGTTTCAGGATTTTTTAAGAGTTCTGAAGCTATTTTTAACCGGTGAACACGTATAAACTCGGTTGTTGACATACCTGTTGTAGCATTTAGTTTCCGGTGTAACTGGGTTCTACTCATAGCTGCTACATCACAAAACTCCTTGACTCCAAATGAAGGATCGGTAATATGGGTTTCCAAAACACCTTGAAGAATCGTAGTAAAAGAATGTGCATTATCATTAACAACCGTGTTTAAAGGCTCGAAAATGATTTCCTTACGGTATTTTTCTTTGAGTTTTTGACGTGAACGGATAAGATTTTGAACTTTAATTTCTAAAATCTTAGCCACAAAAGGTTTGGTAATATAATCATCCGCTTGACTTACCAACCCTTGAACAATCATTTCCTCTTCAGTCAAAGCAGTCAACAAAATAAGAGGAATGTGCTCTGTCACAGGGTCGTTTTTCAATGTATTTGCCAGCTTTATACCATCTGTTTTTGGCATCATGATATCAGAAATAATAATATCCGGAATAACGGTCTTAGCAACTTCTATACCTTGTGCCCCATCTTCTGCTTCTTCTATATGGTACACATCCATGAAAAGACTTTTGATAAACGTACGCATATCTATATCATCTTCTACGATAAGCATAATTGGTTTACCCCATTGATCCACCTCATCCGGGTTATCTGCGTCATTAACAACCCTCATGAGATCATCTTGTTCCCGGAGCTTTTTAACCGTTAATTCTTCAAAAGAAAAATGGTTCTTGGCACAGGGGATACTCAAAGCAAATTGGATGAGCTTATCCTCAGGTTTTGTAATTTCAACATTGGTTCTGTACAATTGTGTCAATTCTTTAACCAACGCTAATCCTATACCGGTACCTTCATGACTCTTACTGTTACTATAAAACCTTTTAAAAAACTTATTGATATCCTTGACCTGATCAGGGTATACGGTATTAGAGACTGAAACCCGGTAATTATCCTTGGAATCATAACGACCTATGAGTGTGATATGCCCCCCTTTGGGTGTAAATTTAAAAGCATTGGACAACAGATTTGACACTATCATCTCAATAATATCAGGGTCAAACCATACCCTACCGGTTTCTTCCAATTCAACATTGTATATAAATTGATTATCCACAGATCTGTACTCGAATAATTGAGCAATTCTTGCGATAAACTGGGATAAATCACCTTTAGTCGCCTTAACTTCAAATTTTCCGGCTTCAATCTTTGACAAACTCAGGATTTGATCTACCAGCAACAGTAAACGTCTTGAATTACGATGCATCATCTCAGCATCACGTCTTAGGTCATCTGGAATATCGGCCTTGAGCATTTTTTCCAAAGGACCCTGAATTAAGGTAATAGGTGTACGGAATTCATGAGAAACATTCCCAAAGAATCTGGATTTCATGTTGTTAATTTCCTGAAGCCTTTCATTGACCTGTTTACGCTTTCTCGATAATATATATGACGACCCCAACAGAACGGTCAGCAATAAAAAGAGTAGGATAAATATACGCAGTTGATTGACACGGGATTTTTCTACTAAACGATTTTCCTGGGTTAAAAAGACAATTTTCCTGAGCGCTTCCTCATTTTTAAAACGGTTTTCAATTTCTAAGATTTTAACCTCATTGTTTTGCTTCGTCAAACTATCCCTGAACAAAAGCGCCTTTTCTTTGGCTAACAAAGCCTGTTCAAAATCGTTTTGGGATTTACTCCAGTCAGTTAATAAGTCATAAGCCTTAAACCGGTGTTCATAGGATTGATCTATTTCAACTTTGTCAATAATTCTGGTCAGAATAGTATCCGCTTCTGCATATTCTTCCAACTTTAATAATTGTTCGCACAAGGCTATTTCCATTTCCATCACATGAAAAACATCCTGAGACTCATCCATGATACTTACCGCTTCCCGCATTAACTTCAATCCTTTTTGTCTTTTTCCTTTGAGCAAAAACAATTGACCAATAGACTTTTTACAAATAGCCTTACCTATATCAGAATCAATCATTTCATTGTGTTTCAGGGATCTTTGGTAATAGTGCATCGCCTGATCATAATCACCGGCCATTTTTTTTACTTCACCTACATTGGCATAATTAATCGCTTGACCTAAACTACTTTTTAGAAACTTTTCAATAAATAATGACTGCTTGAAATACCTTTCGGCATCATCGGGTTTGGACAAAGACAGAAAAATATTACCCAAACCGTTCATGGCTACAGCTTTACTCTTCTTTAATTCTTCTTTGTACTCTATCAATTCCAAGGCTTTAAAATGGTACTTTGACGCTTCAATATTTGAAGACGTACGTCTCAGATCAGTCCCGATATTGTTGAGTGCAAATACAATCCCTAAGGTATCCTTATACTTTTCAGCTAATTGAAGTGCCTCAAAATGTGTGTCTAAAGCATTTTTATAATCGGCTACTTCGCGTAGTTGGATTCCTTTATCATTGAGCTCTTGTACAGCGATCAAAATACTGTCACCATATTCATTTTTCTGATAAGCCTCTGAATTATGATCCTCTACAATATTTTCCACATCATGTTTTTGACATGATGTTATAGCCAGAAGGAAAAGCAGTAATAATATTTTCAGAAACTTTAGCATTGTTGTTCAATAACTCTACGAATTTAATAAAATTCTGTCATTTATCGGTTTAAAAAATAGTCCTCTGCCTATTTTTCAGTGAAATTAAAGTTGTTTTCATCTAATAATTGCCGGGTAAAATCCCTGTTATTTATCATTTGCTCATAATCTCAGCCGGAGTTTTAAAAAATCCTTTTTATACCGGAACTCGTGAATCGGTAAAACCTTATAGTCTGGTTTAGCATACTCTAAAAATTCATCGGATTAAGATAGACTAACCAGTCTTTTTGACTTTGCACCGGTAAATCTGAATACTGTTCTCTCCGGTGAACAAAGGCTATAATCACATCAGGCTGCTGGATTTTCGCTACTGCAACGTCTTTTACCATAGATTATTTGTCTAATATATTGACAATTTAGGACTATAATAACGAGATGTCATCTGTTACTTAAGTCGCATTCAAAAAAGTCTCAGTAATTCCTTATTTATTGATAATCATTAATTTTCACTGTTATTCACCCTCAACAATCTTACAAATATAATAACGTCTAATATTTAGACTACCAGAAACATCAATAGTTTTACCTTAAAATGCCCTCTGTCTTACGCGTTTTAAACTCAGATATGCGTTAAGACCAATGACGCCACCCTATTTCGAAGTTCTAATAAACCATTAATTAAATCACTTTTAATACCACTCTGTACCTTGCTTTGCCTTGTTCTAAATGTGCCATAGCCTCGTTAACCGCAACTAAAGGAAATTCTTCAACAATGGGATAAATCTGATGCCTTACACAAAAATCAAGCATCGTTCTGTTTAAGGCCGGACTTCCCAGCGGACTGCCCCCTATTCTTTTCTCCCCGCCAATCAAAGCAAACGCGGGAATCGATAATGGCTCCAATACCGCCCCTACATTGTGAAACGTTCCTTTGGGAGCAAGTGTGGACAAATAAGCATTCCAGTCTAAGGTAACATTGGTTGTATTGAGAACAAAGTTAAGTTGCCCACGTAAAGCCTTTAATTCTTTTGGATTTCTGGAATTTACGACACGTGAGGCGCCCATAGCGAGAATATCTTCCTTTTTATCGGGATTTGAACTAAAAGCCACAACCTCACAGCCCCAATGGTGTAAAAATTTTATTGCCATATGTCCTAAACCACCAATACCTATGACCCCAACCCTGTCTGTAGGTTTAACATTATTGAGTACAATAGGATTAAACACCGTAATACCGCCACAGAGCAAAGGACCTGCTTTAGCCATATCTATACCTTCGGGCAGGAGAATAGCCCACGACCAATGTACACGTACATAATCGGCAAAGCCACCATGACGCCCTACGATGGTTTCCTGTTGGTCAGCACACAGATGATGACGGCCTTCCATACATTCCTGACAGTGCATACAAGACCCTGAATTCCACCCTACACCAACCCGGTCGCCTACTTTAATATTTTTGACATGGGAACCCACCCGTACAACTTCGCCGGTAATTTCATGTCCCGGCACCAATGGATAGGTGGTTCGCCCCCAATCGTTGTTGAGCATACTTAAATCTGAATGGCAAATACCGCAATAATGTACCCTGACATCAACCTCTTCACTACCTATTTCCGGTAAATCATAGTCAAATGCCTGTAATTTGCCTTTAGGCTCATAAGCCGCATATGCGTGAACTTTCATGTGTTTGGTTTTTAATAGTCACATATAATCTTTTATGGTTCATATACTTTTTCGCCATCTACATAAGTCATCAAAACCTTTGTTTTTAAAATAAATTCTTCAGGAACAGTCAGCAAATCCTGGTCAAGCACAATAAAATCAGCAAATTTTCCGGTTTCCAGACTTCCCTTTTCAATTTCTTCAAAGCTACCTTTAGCCGCCCAAATGGTCATTCCTTTTAAAGCCTCTTCACGGGTTAAAGCATTTTCCGTTTGGAAACTACCTTTGGGATAGCCTTTAGAAGATTTTCTTGCCACAGCAGCATAAAACGTGAATAGCGGATTGACTTCTTCAATAGGGAAATCAGTACCCAACGGCATCCAACCGTTTTGAATAAACAATTGCTTATAGGCATACGCAGATTTCACACGTTCTTCGCCCAATCGCTTCGCTGCCCAGGACATATCCGAGGTGGCGTGTGTAGGCTGTACTGATGGTATAATGTTATACCGCCCGAATAGTTCAAAATCTTCCGGTGCGATGACCTGAGCGTGTTCTATACGCCAACGACGGTCATTGCCTTCAGGTAACAGCTCACTGTACATCCGCAACACTAAACGGTTAGCCGCATCACCTATGGCATGTGTGTTGACCTGGAAACCATGCGCAAAGATGGTTTTTATTTTCTCTTTAAAATCCAGGGTGTCTAACAGCAATAAACCACGGTTACCGGTGTCATCAGTATAATCTTTTAACAAATAAGCGCCGCGTGAACCCAAAGCACCATCAGAATAAAATTTGAATCCGTTGACGTGTAAACGATCTGTTTTGATTTCCCCACGTTTGATAAGGTAATCAATCTGCTCTTTACTTTCAGACAGCATGATGTTCAAGCGGATTTTAAGCGTACCATCATCATACATGTGCTCTATAGCTTCCACTAATTCAGATTCTAAACCGGCATCAACTACACTCGTCAAACCGAGTGCCAAACATTCTTCCTGAGCCTCCGTCAATATTTGACGTACCTGATTGTCGTTGGGCTTAGGAATAAATGTCGCCATTTTATCTTTGGCCATATCAATAAGGACACCTGTCAATTGACCGTTTTTAACCAATAAATTACCGCCGGCAATTTTTGTATCGATGGTATAACCGGCAATATCCAGTGCTTTCTGGTTGACAATAGCCGCATGACCGTCTATTCGCGTAAGATAAACGGGACGGTCCGGATATAAAGCATCTAGTTTTTCCTTGGTTGGAAATTCTTTAATATCCCATTCATTCTGATCCCATCCACGACCTGTAAGCCAGCCATCCGGATGTTCTTTGGCAAAAGTATTGAGTATTTCAATAGTCTTATCCCAGCTTTTGGCCTTACGCAAATCGGCTATCTGCCCGACACGACCCAAACCAAAAAAATGGGCGTGCGCATCCATAAATCCCGGCAGAATGATATTATCCCCTGCATCAACCGTTTCACCGGCTGTGTAAGCCTTAGCAACCTCTTTATAAGTCCCAACGGCTACAATTCTACCGTCTTTAATAGCCATAGCCTCGGCCGTATCAAAGTTGTCATTGACCGTATAAATGGTTTTAGCTTTTACAATAAGATCTGCTTTTTGTTGACAAGCGGAGAATGTAAGCGTTAGCAGAATAAGTACAGGAATGAGTAATTTCATAGTGAATTGCTTTAGAAAATTGACAATAGCACAAAGTTACATGAAAAGTTTGAGACGGGAGTTAGCAGTTTGCAGTTTGCAGTGAGCAGTGAGCAGTGGGAAATTGGGAGTAAGCAGTAGGCAGTTTGCAGTGGGCAGTGGGGAGTGAACAGTTGGCAGTCAGCAGTGAACAGTGACAGCTAAAAACTAACAACCAATAGCTAAAGGCCAATAACCAACAGCTAAATAAAGAAATTCCAAACCAAGCCAAAACGCACAGTAAAGTCCCTGTACGGTTGTGTGGGAGTCGTTAAGTATTTACCGCCATCCCATAGTGAATTGAGGTTTTCCAATTTAAAGAACAAGCGCGTTTTTTTAACCTGACCGTTGACAAAAAAATCCAATAAAGGATAGCCCCCTATTTTGGTGTTGTTCTGCACATAAAATTCGTTAATCAACGGGTTAAATTCATCCGCATAATATTTGGTAAAATACTTTACGGTTAAGCCGGTTTGAAGGTATAACGGGTTACCTGTAAACACATAGCTGGTATAATACAAAGAGTTTTGGGTGACAAAATCCGGGAGGTGCAATACACCACTGCCATTGGCTACTTTTTGGTACATCATAGTGTTTTCCATAGACCATTTACGCCATTGCAGGGTTTTATGAGCTTTGACTTTGAGGTAACTCAGATTCTCATCGGCTTGTGCCGGATGGCTTTGGGCATTGAAATAGGTATAGTTATCCAAATTGGTAAACACCACCGAGGCGTCTAGTAATTTATCGGACAAGAAATCAAATTTCAGGACACGGGTTCGTTGATTTTTCAAAGCATTATACCAATTATAGTCAGTATAAGCGCTCTGGTAAAGTAAACTATTGAACTGGGGACTTTCTGATTTGACCAGCAATGTGGCACGCATGTCAAACAGGCTGTCTTTGGGCTTAAACGACGCTGTTCCGGTAAGATAATTACCATTGAACATACCCTCAATAATAGTTCCCGCTTTAGCATTTAATCCAAAAGTTCTGAATCTCGCTTGCCACCGGGCGTGAGTAGAAATGTTATAGCCTTTGAGCCTGGCAGGAATAATCATGTTTTCCAGATGGATGATATTATCATAACCATAGCTGTACTGTGTATGCTGAGCCTTGACCCGCAATTGTCCCAAAAGCCATGGCGCTTTTAGTTCTGCAAAGGCAGCATTGGAGGTTTTAAAATAAAAAGTACTGTCTGCAACCGTTTCAGTATAAGAATCGCCGTAAAACGGATTGGCGTTGTCCTGATTGTACGTATAATACTGTCTGTCATGAGCAAATTCATGACCCAACTGTAAATAAGAGACTTGTTGATGCAATGAATCTATACCGTGATACCAAAGGTTATAACCGTGTTCGAGAAAATACGTCCGGGATTTTAAACGACTATCGGCATCGATAAACCGGGTTTCTAAACGTTCCCGATCCCGGTATCTTTCATCATTTCCGGCGTATAACAACAGTGAAGCCTCCGTCAGCCCACCATTTTCCTGATGATAGAGGTTCTGACCGGTATAATGTGACCGCATGATGTAGCGGTTGTTTTTGGTTTGATAGGATGCCGTCAATCGTAAATTCTGATGACTGGCCAGTGCATTTCTGTAATCGCCCAAGGACCTCAACCCTTTAAAAGCCACAGAGAGATTGAGTTGCGGATTGATGTTCATGGTCAGCATAGAATTGAGTACCTGCCCCTGCTGAATACCGGTTTGAAAAAACAACTCGGTAGTCGGTGTGGGCACCCGGTAATAGTTGACCTGCTCCTTGCTGTAATAACCGTATTGTTTGGCTCTCACCCCTATATTGGGCAGTATATTGATTGACGTAAAATCATAGCCCAACTTATTATAAGTCTGACCCAGATTATGCATAGGCATTAGCTCAAAAGTACTCTTACGGATAGCGTTAAAATGTCTTTCTTTTTTGATGGAAAGTGTTGTATCTACAATAGTCGTGTCTTTAGCGTAAGAGATGATTTTATAGTCTGTATAGTGGGTTTGGGCATCATATACGATCTCTTGCTCATCGGAAAACGGATCATTGAGCGTGTCGTTCATCATACGGCCATTAGTCAGTCTCCCGGCAGGTTTATTACCGCCCAGCTTTATCTGCCCCCAACTCTGAGTAGTGATGGCTAGCAGTACAACAATAAGCATTAACTGACGCATGATTGATGGTTTGGGACAAAATTACATCTTTATCAACAGGATAAAGCTAACAAGCACCAAAAATATGTATCTTGCCCATTCAAACCTGACAAAAACATGTTAAAATTAAAGATCAACGCCCATTTGACCGAAGCCGGTACTGATGAAGCCGGACGTGGCTGTCTTGCCGGTCCTGTGGTCGCAGCCGCTGTGATTCTCCCCGATGACTTTAGTCATGAATGGCTCAATGATTCTAAACAAATCAATGAAAAACAACGTTTGGTTTTGAAACAAATCATAGAAACACAAGCACTGGACTATGCGGTGGCTTTTGTATCCCATGAGGAAATAGACCAACTCAACATCTTAAGAGCGTCTATCACCGCCATGCACAGGGCATTGGATCAGTTGACAAGTAAAATAGACCTTATTGCTGTGGACGGCAACAAGTTTACGCCTTATAAAAACATTCCTTTTCAAACAGTGATCAAAGGGGATGCGACCTACCAACATATTGCAGCGGCTTCTATTTTGGCAAAAACCTACAGAGATGCTTATATGTTGACATTACATGAGAAACATCCGCATTACGGCTGGGATTCTAATAAGGGCTATCCTACCAAACAACACCGGGAAGCCATCATCAAATACGGGGCTACGGAATTCCACCGGAAGTCTTTCAGGTTGGTTCCGGAACAATTAAAGCTTGATTTATAGATATTGGCTGTTGGTTGTTAGCCTTTAGCTATTGGTTGTTAGCTGTTGGCTGTTAGCTGTTGGCTGTTAGTGGGTAGCGAGTAGTAGGCAGTAGGCAGTGGGTAGTGTGCAGTTGCTAAAAGCCAAAGACCAAAAGCTAAAGGCCGATAAAAGTGAGCAGTTGCTAAAAGCCAAAGGCCAAAAGCTAAAGGCCGATAAAAGTGGGCAATTGCTAAAAGCCAAAGGCCAGAAGCTAAAGGCCGATAAAAGTGGGAAGTTGCTAAAAGCCAAAGCCCAAAAGCTAAAGGCCGATAAAAGTGAGCAGTTGCTAAAAGCCAAAGGCCAAAAGCTAAAGGTCGATAAAAGTGGGCAATTGCTAAAAGCCAAAGGCCAAAAGCCAAAGGCCGATAAAAGTCGGCAGTGGGAAGTTGCTAAAAGCCAAAGGCCAAAAGCTAAAGGCCGATAAAAGTGAGCAGTTGCTAAAAGCCAAAGGCTAACAGCTAAAAGCCGATAAAAGTGGGCTGTTTCTTTGCTTAAAATTTTATACTAAAAACCTCATAACATTATAGTTATATCAAGGAGTTTTTTATTTTTGCGTATATACTAATGATGTAGTCAATTAAAGAAAATGAAAAAACTAATCATATTATATATACTTCTAGTACTGTTTTCTTGTAAAGAGAATGCATCGAAAGCAACAAAAAAGACCCATCGAGAAAGTGAAATTAATATTGAACTTAAGGAAAAACTTGAACATATTTTAACCTTAGACCAAGGAATTCGACAGCTTCTTCAAGACAATATATCTGAAGAAGCTAAGACCGAACTTATTGCAAAAATGAGTTTATCAAAGAAAACTGTAGAAACTGATATTTACTCATTAATGAGAGAAATTGATAGCACAAACCTTGTCGAAGTTGAAAAAATAATACAAGAATTTGGATATCCAAGTAAAGAGCTTGTAGGAGAACCTGCAAATGAAACAGTCTTTTATGTAATTCAGCATTCTGACAAGATTGAACAATATTTACCGATTATCAGGAAAGCGGCTAAAAATGGAGATATTTCTATGAGAAAATTAGCAATGATGGAAGACCGCCATTTAATGCATAACGGAAAAGAGCAGATTTACGGAACACAAATTCGAGGACAAAAGGACAAAGAGGGGAATTGGATACACTTTGTATGGCCAATTAAAAATCCTGATTCGGTAAACATCATAAGAGAAAAAATTGGATTGGAAAGTATTGAGGAATACGCAAAAGGTTTTGGTATAGAATATAAAGTTTTGACTCTGAAAGAGGTTAAAGAATTATAAAAAAACCGGCTACAATAATGGCTATAAGTAATTGCTTGTTCTCACCTACTTACGAAAATCCTCTCGGATTTTCTATTCGCCTTTTATTTGCTATCTTTACTGATTAAACCACGCAACTACTCATAGCCCAACCGTCATGGGCAACCTGTAAAACAATGACATAAAAATGGAATTATACGGACAACACAGCAAAAGCATACCTCAAAAACTGACTATTCACGTTTTGGAAATTTTGCTATTATGGTTATCGTTTTGGATA
>PDWJ01004717.1_pt1 | contig 16429 bp, 10 predicted proteins | sample 1430881 | NCBI WGS metagenome assembly PDWJ01 (sample SAMN01162460, study PRJNA174530) | Oral metagenome, whole genome shotgun sequencing project. | biome: Marine environment; feature: Marine mammal; material: Swab sample of the gingival sulcus; isolation source: swab sample of gingival sulcus... | reverse complement strand
AGATAGTTTTGTTAGAAATTACAATACTAAACTTCAAAGTGGAGCTTATATAATAAGAATCAGATTGAATGACAGAATTATCACTAAAACTTTAATAGTTAAATAATGTGATAGAAAGATAGATTTTTTTCATAATGTGAAAATATGGGGTATTCAAAATTCTTTAATTAGAAAATTGTTATACCCCATATTATTTTTATATCATTTGAACTATAGATTGTCGCTCAAACACCCTTCCCAATACGGTTCTTTTATTCCTTTTAGTGAAATATTTATTTTGATGTTTTCACAAAATTCTTTTTCCAAGATACTTAATTTTCAATGACTTTGTTGCATATGTAGTGTAAAGTAAGTGTCTTATAGTCAGTTTGTTAGCTTGATGTTTGTGCGCGTGTTGTAATTTGCTGATTGTAAGTAGTTTTATTATTATCGTGAGGGCTTAGCCGTTTTCAATTCTCAATTTGACAAAGTTTTCATTTCCGAGAATTTTTATATTGTTGTTTAAGCATTCGTATAGTTATTATTAAAAGAACTATACCCAACAATCCCATTCCCGTCCAAAGATAATACAATGGCATATTCCATATATCGGAGCTAAACAATTTAGGTTTATTGTCTCGAAGTTTTTTTATTTGCTTTGTTTTTAAAATAGGAATGTCTTTTTGAATTTTGTATTTGAAATATTCCAAATCGTATACGGGAAAATACGTTTGAGGGTCACCAAACCTTAAAAAATATTTATCGTAAGGGTTTAGGTATGCCGTTATATATTTTTTCTTTTGCCAAGCTATAGCTTTTCTTATCCTTAGTGCTTGATTGTTACGATTATCTATTGTCAGTTTCAGATCTTTTATTTTAAAGTGTGAAAGGTTTATAATATTTACTTTTTCCGAACTCAGAATTAATTGTTTATTTAATTCGTCGTAGTACATTTTTTTTTCGCGTTCTGCCCTTCTTGCGGGTTTTTGCAAAATTGCATTTCTGAAAAACAATCCGGGTCCGTCTATCTCAAAATATATTCTATCAACAAACTGTGCCTGTTCAAAGGAAAGATTTACAATGGTATGTTCCATTGTATCTTTGTGGGTGATTTGCATAGGGGGCAGCGATATGTAGTTAAGTTGCGTAGAATCGGACTTGCTTGTATACGCTTCGTGTATTTTAACTCGTTGATTATCATAGTCATAAAAAACTATTTTGTAATAGTTGAAATTGCTTTCAGGCAGGTTGTTTATTATTAATTCTGTTTGTGCCGAGTCGGAATATTCTATTTGAGCAGGGAAGTTATCTTTTATAACATACCACTTTTTTTTGTTGTTCGATGCCGAAATTTTAACCCATTTTCTAAAAATTTTATTATCGGTTAAGAATATAAAATTATTAATATTCCTCTGCGGATAATTTTCTATTGTCAGCGTAGTGTATGATTTTATAAATTTATGTTTTTTGTTTATTATTTTCAAAGGTATTAGGCTGTCGTTTCGGTTGTTGATATTTTCCGATTGATATAAAAACGGAATTTTTTTGCCGTTCTGATTAAATATTCGTATGTCGGGGTAGTGGCGTTGTAGTTTTGTAGTTATTTTAGGATGCAAAAATATTCTGTAAAAGCCTGCTTTTTCCACTTGTGGCAGTTCGGCTTCCCACTTAAACAATTGCGCTTTCGTATTTATAGTATACAAAACGAGCAGAGTAAACAGAATATATTTTATAGCTTTCATTTTATGGTAATTCATTAATATCTAAGGGGTTAACTTTTTTTTGATTAAATTGATGAACAAATGTTATAATGATTAAAATTGAGCCTACTGTCATCATGGCAAAAGTACGTTCGTGAGTATTCATGGCTATGAGGTCGTGCAGAAACAGTTTGCCCAGTATGACAATAACTGCCAGTATTGCAAGCTGTCTGAATTGTCGAATTTTGAATATAGTACCTATCACTGTTAAACTTAAGGCTAAGCCCGACCACAACAAAGTATAGGGTAGCAGATGCACTTTTTCGAGCAACTCGGAGGTCATTATGCCTTGTGCGGTGTGATTTATAACCCATAGGTGGTCTAAAGTAAACGAAAATGAAACAAATACGAAAACAATAAGGGGCGAAAGGGTATACTTAGCCAAATATTTATGATTTTTAAATACTACTTTAGAGTTAAAATGAGTGATTATGAGTATTATAATCATTATAATATCGATTGTGAAAATTGTGTAAAATTGGGAAGGACTTATGTTATTTCCGGCAGCAAATGCCGACCTTGCTCGCACTGCCACAAAATAGTATGTAAAAATATATGCCGTGAGCGTTATCATAGATAGTATGATCGATATTTTCTTGATTTTTACTTGTTTTATAAAAACAGAAGTAACGATAGGAATAAGTACAAAGCCGAAATGGAATATGCTCTCCAAAATAATGCGCGAATATAATGAAGTTACTAAGGTCGTCAGATGATATTTAAGTTCAACATACATTGTAAAGTATAACAATATAGTTGCAGTTGCTCCTGCGTATATCTTATAATATTTTATCGTTAAGGGTTTAAAGAGATACTTGCCTTTTTCTTTTTTCATAAGAAAAATACTTATGATGAGTGAAAATGCTGTTGCAATGCCTGATAGAAAATCGCTGTTTATGATGAACGGCTTTGGCATTGAGAGAGGTGTTACGGTAATGTATATATCCCAAAGCTCAATTAATGTATTTATCGTAAAAGCAATACTTATAAGAAAAGCTCCAAGCTTCATTAATACAACATTTATTTTTTGCGAAATCCACAGCAACAGTATCAGCTGTAAAGCCCAAACCATGCTTATTGAACGCCCCACCAGTTCTACGGGGGGGATTAATGAAGTGAATACCACTATCAATCCTATTGCTAAATAAATAAGGTGTTGGTTGTATTTTACATATTTCAAAAGCAAAAGCAGTAAAATAAGGTTTACAATTGCCGGAAATGCCGTAAATAACCCACGATAATCAGGATTTAAGATACTCAACATATTCATTCCGGCTGCATAAAAAAGCATGTTCAGGGTGATGATAACCGAAAGTTCAAATGCTTTGAATAATTTTCGTTGAAATATATTACTTAAAGAATTAATAGGTATCAAAATGATATAAAAAATTATAAGGTATAGAAATCCTATATCAAAATCTTGGTATTGTCTGGTTCGTAAACTTACCACAAGCCAAATGAGAAAATATATACCCGTAAAAGCAAATCCTGTGATATTCAGGAATAAACTTTTTTTGAAACTTATTTGAATAAGCAGACCTACGTTAAGTATAATTATATATTTGAAAAGCAAAAAGCTGTCGGCTACATTGTATGATACCAAAAACGGAGTGGTATATGCTGCAAGAAAAGCCAATGTTACGAGCAAATATCTTTTGTATATAAATGATAGAGTTACGGCAAATACGGTAATAATAAAAATAATTATAAATGTGGTTTTTATATCAAAAATATGATGATTGTAATACGCCGTTATAAAACTAAAGTACATTATACTGAATGATGCCCCCATGATTACCGAGCTGAATGCAGGATGATTTTTGTACATAAAATGTGATATGATAATCAACAGTATACTGCCTGTAACGGCGGTTACCATGCGAGCCGTAATGCTGAGATATTGGTCGAAAATAGGGTAGCGAACAAAAAACGCCATTCCCAATACAAATAATATACCGCCTATTATTGTTATTATGTTTGCTCCGAATAAATATTCGTATACATATCTGCGTATATTGATATTATTAAGCATTACCCGTATTTTTTCGGTAAGTTGTATAAACAGACGTTTAGTTTTTTTTATGTTGTCGTCAGGGAAGCCTTCATTTTCATCATCGCCCGACAGCAGGTTTATTTTTTTCAATAAAAAACCTATTCTTCGGTTCGTTCTATTGAGATAAAGGACGAGCAGAAAAAAAGCAAATGCGGTAGTATAAACTCCATAGAATAAATATCTTAGCAGAAGCTCCATTAATTTTTATTTTCGGGTTATTTGCTTATTTTTAATATTTTTTTTAATTCTTAAATTCCTTCGGAATGCTTTTATTTTTTTTATAGACAAGGTATGTTTGTCAGAGCCTTCAGCGCCAATAAGATAGCCAAAAGGACGCAGTGATTCCGATTGGTCGAAATATATTTTCAATACAGCCATTACCGGCACTACCACAATCATTCCGGGCAAACCCCAAATCATAGCTCCTATTATCAGGCTTAGAATTATGACAAAGGGGTTAAGTCGTACATTAGACCCTACGATGCTTGGCGTAAGTATATTGTTTTCAGTGAATTGAACTACCATAAATGTTAAAACTATACCCAATAAGTGTTCGGGTGAGTTTTCTGTAAGTACCGAGAAAATTAGAGGTATGGCAAAACCGAGTATCGTTCCAAAATAGGGTATAAAATTGCATATTGCAGCAACAATGCCAAGAAAAAGGGCATAATTTAAACCTATAAAATAGAAAGCGGTACTGTTTACTACCATTAGTATACTCACAACTATGCTTACTCCTCCCATATATTTTACGGCAACTTGTGATATTGCTCTGATTAAATTTTTCATTTCTTCTTTTTTGTCGTTTTTTGCAATTTTCATTAAAAAAAACTTGAATTTATCTCTGTAAAGTAACATGAAAAATATATATACAGGCATAATAATAATGCTTGCAATGGTCGAAGTTGTAGAGCCTACAAGGTTTTGTAGGAATTTACTGCTATTGTCAAATAGTCCGGTTATACTGTTTTTGAACCATTGTTGTTGTGTTTTACCTTCTACGCCGAATGTTTCAGTAATAAAGTTCTGAATTGCATTGGCTTTTTCCATAACGTGTAGCTTCATTGTGGGCAAATCGCTCATCATTGAGTGCATTTGCAGGATAAGTAAAAAGACTATTCCGCCTATTACGGCAATTCCTATTATAATTGCCAGTAGGTTTGCTATTATGCGTGGTAATTTTACACGGGTTTCAAAAAAATTGGCTATTGGGTATAGCAGCGAGGCAAACAAAACGGCTATTGCTATCGGATAAAGGAAAGCTCCGGCTTGGCGTATTCCGTATATTGCCAGAATTATAAAAAACAACACAAATGTATATCGGGCTATTTTAGTAGTCTTGGCATCCATTGGTTTGCATAATTTTATTGGTTTATTCTGAAAAATTTACAATTTGCTTTTGCTACATCACCGCGAAGCCGAGTAGTAGCCGGCGGGCAAAAGCCGTAAGCTATAAAACGACCAATGAATTTAGCTGAAGCTTTGTTTTTTGAATTGCTAAATTAATTAAAAAATACAAATAAAAGTAAGTTTTGGAAAATAAAACACAAGTCTTTTATTTCGACATGTCATTAAATTACGAATAGCGAAGCCCGCAGGGAGAGAATTGAGAACGGCGAAGCCCTCACGTTAGTAATTGAAAATGACTTTGTTGTATGGTTTAATTAGTATCTAAAGTATTGGTTATAAGTTTTTTGCGTTTAAAAAGTTTGAGCTTTTTTTAATATATTCAAGTTTCTCATATTTTTGAAAATCACCTTTAATACCTTAATTCTAATAGTTTTATAAAATCATTGCTTTTTATAAATAAGTGATAATCAAGGGATTATAACAATTTTGTTTTGTTGTTGGTAATCGATTGATTACCAGTGCGTTAGAATGCTTGTCTAAAGGTTTTGTCGTTCGTAATTTAATAAATTAAGTTTATCGTTTTGGTGTTTTCTAATGACGTACTATGAATTTAGAAGTGTATACAGCTCCGTTTTGGGTGTATGCTTTTATTATGTAAATTCCGTTTTGTAGATTACTTACATTTAGTTTGTTGTCATTGCTAGTGCCTTCGTCTACGATTTTTCCGGTAAAGTTATAGATGTTGTATTTTATAGTACCTGTATTTGTTTGGTTGTTATACAGCAGTAAAATTTGATTGTTTGCCGGATTGGGTGTTATTCTTAATTTTTTTGTTTTTTTAGAATTATATTTTTGTTCGTCGGCTTTTTCCATAATTGGTCTAATCATTACAGAACCTTTAATTGTAGAGGGTTGCCATGCTCCGTCGATATTGTAATACAGAAATTCATTTGCCTCTGTATTGAGGTCAAAGCCTACATTAAGCATTTGCGGTTGTGTTTGTGTCCAACCCACAAAGAAAGTGTCTGTAACGTATACCGGTTCATCTAATTGGTATGTTTGAAATGTATTTAAAATATTGTCGTATTCGGGTCTTATGCCTTCTTGTGAGAAAGCCGGTTCCGGTTCAGGAAATCCGTCGCTGCCTTGTTGCCAAATATTTAAAAAGAAGTAATCACGTCCTTCGTCTTTGTAGCTTCGGTTAAAATACATATTTACGGCTGTTACTTTTGCCGGTACTTCGGTATAAAATTTTAGTGCCAAGCGTCCGTATTTCGTACCTGTGCCATATAAACCGTATCCCGCTTCGGCTGTGCCGTCGTCGTATGCGTAGTAGTTCGATAATTTATGTTTACGGGTGATTGAGTTGTTACGTTTAGGGTCAAAATCGTCTGTTACGAGCCTTAATTTCATTTCTAAAGTAATACTGTCTTTGCCTGTATCTGAAAAGTTAAATCCTGTTTGTACTTGCACCTCTTGTTCAGCTTGGGGGGGGACATTGTAAGAGCCGCCGTTTACGGTTTGCAGGTTACTCATTGTCGGATATTCAGCAACTGATAATTTTAGGCTGTCAATAGTGCGAATTTTATTATCATTATTTTTGTATGATACTGAAATTTTTTCGGCGATATATTTTTCGGGATTGTTTAGAAAGTGATTATAAGGCATTGCACTATAAGGAGTTAGCAATGAACTTAGTGCTGAGGTTAAAGCTAAGTCTTTAAAAGTGCTGTCGTCGGGATTTCTGTTTAGGTTCAGATATACCAAATCTATCATCCAGTGGTCTGAATTTATTGCCAAATCGGGGTAAACAGACGAGCCGAGGCTTGCATAGTTTTTAAATCGAAATTGAAAGTTTGATTTTAGGTATTGTGCTTCTTTTATTTGTAGCATCACATATTTAAAACTCGACATTGCGCCTCCTTCCGTAAACCATACTTTTTCCCAGTTTTGCGTTTCTACGTTTAAAAATTCCAAAATCAAGGAGTCTTGTTTTTCGGGTGTATATCCGTTTTCGCCTGCTTTGTAGAAAAAACTAAGGTATATTGTATTGTTGTCAGGGTAGTCTAAGTTTATGGGTTGTGAAGTTAGTATATCTGCCCGATATGGAGTTTCGTAATTGGCTGTTTCGTAAAATTTGCCGGCTGCATTAACAGCATCAAGTACGGCAACACCCCATGTGGGAGCATCTTTTGTAAAGTTGGGACTTATATAAGAGTCGTTGCCTATCCATAGGGTAGGGTCGGGTTCGGTTTGCAGGTATGAAAAATCGTCGTAAAAGGGAAGCTCTTGATTTGTATTTAGTTTTGTGCGACTTTTTTCGTTTTGTGTTGAAATAGGGTTTACATTGGGAACAATAAACTCCTGAGCAGTTAGCTCAAAGCAGTTTAAAGTTAAGTAAAGTATGAAAATTATATTTATGTATCTCATAACAGAAGTTAATTAAAAAAATTGCGCTTTATTCATAGAACGCAGAAAATTGTTTTTTGGTATTAAATAGGTTTAAGTTATTGGTCGTTAGATAGTTATTTCTAAGCTGTATAGCTGTTTCTTTTTTGCAAATTTATTTAAAAAATAGTTCGTTGTTTTTTACAAATGGCTTACAGTTCGTTTTTTATTTTTTGCAAAAGCAAAACTTTGTAAGTGTTTGGTTGTCAGCTACTTATCTTGTGTTTTTTGTGTTTTTTTAATAAACAGTATCTTTCAGCATGCTTATCCATAAGTCTACCTCGTCGCCTGGTGCCAGCGGAACATTGGGTAGCGGAAACTGTTTTCGCACTGTGGCTTTTGCCGAGTCTTCTTCGGATATGACAGTTTCATCGAATAAAACAGTACCTAAATTCAAGTTATTATCATTTATAATTGTTTGAGCTTCCGACTTTGTAAGTCCTATAAGCATTGGGGTATAGCTATTGCCCATTCCTTCTGATTTACCTAAAATAAGGTTAATTTTAGAAAATTGAGCAATTTGTGTTCCGGGCTCAATGACATCATCTTGGTACTCTTGTTCAAGCACTACGTTGTCAAATTTAGAGGGTTTGTATGTTATTTTTCCTATTTTAAGACCATAACTTTCCATGTCGGCTTTTGCTTGTACATAAGTCATATCCCTAAAATCGGGCATTTTGATCATTTTGGGTACTATTGAGTTTATTGTTACGAAAATTCGTCTGTGTTTTTTTACTTTAAAATCTGCCGGAGGATTTTGGTCGATGACAGCACCGGGTTGTCCGTTTGGCGAATACACAGAATCTTGTACTATAAGTTTTAAACCTTTTTCTTTAGCTGTTGCTTTGGCTTTTTGTATGTTTAACCCTTTGAAATTGGGAACAGAAAAGGCATCTCCGTGATTAGTGTATAGTCTGAGCCATAAAAGAAAAATGAAAACCAAAGCAATAATTAAAATAAATATTATGGCTAAGTGTTTGATTATTTTTTTCCAAATTATTCTTTTTGAGACTATGGGAGTTTCGTTGTTGGTCATAGTATAAATATAATTTTTGTCGGAATTAAAAAAAAAATCCTATAAAAATAAGGTATAAATTACAAAAGTAATATTCCAAAGCAAATATAGGGTATAAATTTCTTAAAAAAATAAATTAACTTTTATCCTAATTACTAATTAGAATGTTGTTATTAATATTTAATACTTAGTTGAATTATTTGTAAGAAAGACTGTGTTGTTTGTAACATGTTGATTATTAAGAGTTTATGTAAAATAGTCATATCTCTTTTTTATACTGATTATCAATTTATTACAAAATAATAACACATTCTTGAGTATTAAAAAATTGTAAAAAAAAATTAGATATTGCAAATTTATAAAAAAAATGATATATTTATGGGCTTAGTTTTTGTATTACTGAATAGTCAATAATTATCATAGAAATGACAACAAGATCTGAATTTAAAAAATATCCAAAAATATTTTCAGGGGAGTATTCGGAAATTTATGATTTATCTTCTGAGTTGCCTTATACTGCTTTTGCTTTATGGAAAGGCTTTTTCCAAATTTCGGATAAGAAATTTATTGAAGAAATGTTAGCTACTTCGCAGTTGGTGAAACAGTTTGATATTAAAGTTTATATATCAGACCACAAAGACTTAAAGGTTGTATCAGGTGATGTTTTGGACTGGTTACATGATAATTGGTATAAAAACTCTTCAGACAACGGTTTGTTATTGGAATTGGCTATTGATTCAGACAACGCATTTGGACAAATAAGTCTTAAAAAAATGTTGAATGCAAAAAGAATTGGGAATATAAAAACTATGTATATTCATGATTTTGATGAAGGAAAAAGTATTGCTAAATTGTTTTTAGAAGAAGAAGGCTTGTTGTAAATTTTTAAATTAACAGTTTTTACCTTAAATATTTTATTTAGTATTCTTTTATGTGATTATATAAGGTGTCGCGTTCTACTGCTTTTTTACCTGCCTGTTTTATCAGCGTTGTTAGTTGTTGAGTTGTCATTTGTGGGTTAGCATCTTCTGCGCCTGCCAGCGAATATATTTTTGTGCTGTCGTCTATGGTGCCGTCTAAATCGTCTACGCCAAAAGCTAATGCCGCTTGTGCTATATCTTTTCCTACCCCCGGCCAATATGCTTTTAGATGAGGAAAATTGTCGAGGAAAATTCTTGCCACAGCATAATTTCTCAGGTCTTCGTTTATACTTACCTCGCCCTTGTGGCTTAGTAAGTTGTTAGCTTTTCGGTATTTTAAAGGAATGAATGTATTGAAGCCTTTAGTCCTATCTTGCAGGTTTCTTAGCAGTTTCATGTGTTCCACGCGGTGTTCATACGTTTCGATATGTCCGTATAGCATTGTGGCATTAGACGGAAGTCCTACCTTATGCGCAGTTTCGTGTATTTCTAACCACATTTTTGAGCTTGCTTTTTCGTCGCACAATTGTTTGCGTATCTCTGTATTGAAAATCTCTGCACCCCCTCCTGGGATGGAGTCTAAGCCATTGTTCTTTAAGTATTTAAGTCCCTCGTGTATTGTCATTTTAGCACGACGTATCATAAATTCCAGCTCCACTGCCGTAAACGCTTTTATGTGCAATTTTGGCATTATTTTTTTTATGGAGGTAAGTATATCTGCGTAATAAAAAATATCGCGTTTGGGATGTACGCCGCCTACAATATGTACTTCGGACGCTTTAGAGTTTTTGTATGCCTTTACTTTTTCTAAAATTTGCGATTTGCTGTATTCCCATGCTCCCTCTTGTTTGTTTTTGCGAGCATACGAACAAAATTTGCAGCTGTATATGCAAATATTGGTGGGTTCTATATGAAAATTTCGATTAAAATAAGTGTTGTAGCCGTTTTTTGCTTGTCTTACAAAATCTGCCAACACAGCCAATGTACTTAAATCACATTGTTTGTAGAGGTAAAGTGCTTCTTCCGAATTTATGCGAGTTCCCGTAAAAATTTTATCGGCAATTTCTCGTATTTTGACATCGCTGTGTGTGCTTGTGATAAGGTCTATTATAGCGGCATTTTTTTTCATCATTCATTGATAAAAATATTCACATTATTTTGAAGATTACTTAAATACGTCTTTTGAAAGTGTTTAAGACGAGGTACTTGTGTGCATACATATATGGATGTCTGTTTGCCCCAAGGCAAAGAATTTATTTTTGACAATAATAAAATTTCAATAGTCTGCTAAACTTCTATAAGTAGTTGACAATCAGAAAGTTATGTGGTTGTTTGCGTCTGTCTTGTAACAAGCTGATTTTCAGTATGTTAAACTCTCAGTTTTCAATTCTCAACTCTCAATTTTCAATTCAGCGAAGTGTTGATTTTAAAAACTTAGTTAATAAGCAAGCACACAAAAAATCCCTTAGTTCCAAAAATGCAACCAAAGGATTTCCTTGTAAGGTATGTCCTTGTTTATTTTTATTATACTTTGTGTACTCTTTGTGAAGAAACTGTTAAAATTTTGCGTCCTTTGCGACGTCTTCTCGCCAATACTTTTCTTCCGTTTTTGCTTTGCATTCTTGCACGAAATCCGTGTTTGTTTACGCGCTTTCTTTTCGACGGTTGGAATGTTCTTTTCATGATACCGAGTTTATAAATTACTTACTTAACGCTTCTTAATAAGCGTGTTTATATTTTTATACTTAAAATTTACAGACCGCAAAGGTAAATTTTTTATTTAAAGTAACAAAAAAATACAGTGTTGTTTTTCATGTTTTTTAGTTGAAATACATGAAACGTGTTTAAATTTGAAATGTGTAATAGAAAAATTATTACTCATTATAATTATTTTAAAATGAGGTATTGTATTGATTTACATAGTCTTCCAATATTTTATAACGTTTTGTTTTATTGTAAATTGAGCTATCATAACGATTTCTGTTGCATAATTCGGGATGCTTGGAGCTAAATTTTTTGTATTTGGACTATTGTTTAATATATGAAGGCTTGTCGGGGTTCAAAATATTTATTAATGAAATACGATGTAAGTGTTTTATAATAAGTTATTTATAACTAATAGTTCGTTATTTTTTATTATAAATATCTTATAATCATTTCGTTAACTTGGTAGTCATACACGTATTGTAATTCACTGATTGTCAGTAGTTTTATTACTATAGTGAGGGCTTCGCCGTTCGTAATTTGTAATTCGTAATTGAAGATTTGTAATTGATAATTTAACGAACTCACAACCAGTATTTTAGATACTAATTAATCCATGCAACAACGTAATTTTGATAATTGATTTTGTGAGGTTTTAAATTAAGAATGAAGAATGAGAAAATCCTTGTGGCGAGGTTAATGTGTTGATAATTAAAGTGTTACGCTATTAGTGCTTATTCCTATAACTTTTTTATTATCAAGATGTTAAGCTTTTAGTTTGTGATTTTTAATTTGTAATTTAACTAAGTGTTGATTATGAAAAGAGTTGTTATAATATCATTACTTATTTTGTTTGTGTCGCAATTTATTTATGCACAGCCGAATAAGAAAAAAATTGAGTATAAATCGGGAGTTTTGTATACCAGTGAAGAATTGGGACCGGAAATAAAAATTTTGGTAGATAGTGTTGAATTTATGCACGAAAACGCTAAAATGTTCTGCGATAGTGCTTTATTTAATCCTACGGATAATTATTTTGAGGCATTTGGAAGGATAAAAGTAGTAAAACCAACAGAAGACCGCGATACAGTTTTTTTGTATGGCGATACTTTGCGTTACGATGGTGATAAAAAATTAGCATCAGTACGAAACAGAGTTAGTCTGCTGAATGACAGCTTAGAATTGTATACCGATAATCTTGATTATGATTTACAAAAAGACCTTGGCTACTATTTCGACGATGGCATTACAATAAATGGCAAAGACACTTTGAGCAGTACCTACGGTTATTATTATGCAACGAAAAAGGAATTTTTTTTTAAAGATAATGTGATTATAAATAACCCTAAATTTGAGATGTATTCCGATACATTAAAGCATAATACTGATAAACATATAACTTATTTCTTTGGACCCAGTAAAATTTTCAGCGAAGAGAATTACATCTATTGTGAAGACGGTTGGTATGACCACGACAAACATTTATCACAGTTCAGAAAAAATGCTTTATTGCGAAATGGAGAACAAGTTTTGAAGGGGCAAACAATTTTTTACGATAGAAATAAAGGTATAGGTCGTGCAAGAGACAAGGTTGAAATTAAAGACAGTACCCGTAATATTATATTGAGAGGCAATTATGGATATTATGATGAAACCTCCGATTATTCGCTCATTACCGATAGTGCTGTCTTCATACGCATATTAGAGGTTGATTCTTTGTATATGCACGCCGACACGATAGAAAGTCTTTATGCCGAAGTTTCGGAGCAGCAAGCCAAAGCCGATGGTTTGCCTCAGCGTTTTAGGGTGGTACAAGCCTATAATCACACTAAATTATTTAAGTCAAATTTTCAGGCAAAATGCGACTCTTTAGTTTATACATTTCGCGATTCGGTTATGGAGATGTACGGAAAACCTGTGTTATGGTCGGATAATAATCAAATTACCGCCGATTTTATTTACGTGTTGACAGCCGGAAAAGAAGTGCAACAAATAAACATGGAAAAGAATGCTTTTATTATTTCTCAAAGCGACTCTGTACGCTTCAATCAGATAAAAGGCGATAGAATGATAGGACTTGCCGAAAACAGGGAGCTTGTGCAAATAAATGTATATGAAAACGGCGAATCACTTTATTTTTTAAAAGATGAAGATGAGAAATTAATAGGTTCTAATCATATCAGTTGTAAGGATATGAATATTTTTTTGAAAAATCAAAAGTTAGACAAAATATGGTTTTATGAAAAACCCACTTCTGTTTTGAAGCCGCCTAACTCTTTGAGTGATAGTCAAAAAAAACTTACCGGTTTTAGATGGGAAGAAAAGCATCGTCCTAAAAATCCGCGTGATATTTTCACCAATACCGACGAAGATAAGCCAAGTAAAAATGAAACTGACAAAAAAATAAACGAATAATTAGTTCCTGAAAAATAGGAAAAAAATATATTTGCATTTTAAATAAAAAAATAAGCCATATCGCAAACATACCACTTGCAGAACGACTACGTCCGAAAAAAATATCGGAATACATAGGACAAACCCATTTGGTTGGTCCCGATGCTCCATTGCGTAAATTTATAAAATCCGGCGACCTGCCTTCATTCATTTTATGGGGACCGCCCGGAGTGGGCAAAACGACATTAGCCAAAATTATTGCCAACGAACAAGAGCGTCCTTTTTATACGCTTAGTGCAGTAAGTTCGGGTGTTAAAGCAGTACGTGAAATAATAGAGAAAGCATCGAAGCAACAATTTTTTTCGCGTCCCAATCCTATTCTTTTCATTGATGAAATACATCGTTTCAGTAAATCGCAGCAAGATTCATTGCTTGCGGCGGTGGAGGAGGGTATAGTTACGCTTATTGGCGCAACTACTGAAAACCCATCGTTTGAAGTAATAACACCACTATTGTCAAGATGCCATGTTTACGTGCTTAAACCATTGTGTGAAAGTGATTTAGAAGCTTTGTTGCAACGCGCGCTGACTCAGGAGCCGGAACTTAGGAAACGTAAAGTGATTTTTAAGGAAAAAAAGGCTTTATTCCTACATTCGGGGGGCGATGCTCGAAAATTGTATAATATTTTAGACCTTGTAATTGCTTCGGCTACTGAGGATAAAATAGAAATTGACGATAAACTCGTGAATAATATTTTACAAAAAAACATAGCGGCTTATGACAAAAGCGGTGAAATGCACTATGATGTAATTTCTGCGTTCATAAAATCAGTAAGGGGAAGCGATCCGAATGCTGCTGTTTATTGGCTTGCACGCATGATAGAGGGCGGCGAAGACCCTAAATTTATTGCGAGAAGATTGCTTATATTGGCATCGGAAGATATTGGCTTGGCTAATCCCAATGCACTTTTGCTTGCCAATAATTGTTTTGATGCAGTTAATAAAATTGGATTTCCCGAATCGCGTATCATACTTGCCGAAACGACTATTTATTTATCTAATTCGCCTAAAAGTAATTCGGCATACGAAGCCATTAATGCTGCGCAAGCATTAGTAAAGCAAACCGGTAATTTGCCCGTACCGTTGCATTTGCGTAATTCGCCTACAAAGCTTATGAAAGAGTTGGGGTATGGAAAAGAATATAAGTATTCGCATGCTTATAAAAATAACTTTGTTGAACAAGAATTTATGCCCGAAAAAATTAGCGGTACACAATTATATTCGCCTCAGAAAAATACTGCGGAAAACAAGTTTAGAGAAAAATTAAAAACTTTATGGGGAAAATATGGCTATAGATAGATGATTTCGTATATTCCTTGTAAACAGTTTGTTATGTGTGGTTGTTCACTTTGTTTTTGCAAAAAAAAAGAGATTCCGTTTAATAGAATCTCTTGTTTTTTACAGGTAAATCTATTTTCATAGATTATTTTTACCTGAATTGGCAGCTACTATTCCTCAAATTGAATAATTTCAACGGGACAGCTTTCAGCAGCTTCTTTTACGTCTTCTTCGTTTGCTTCAAAGTCAGCACCATCAATTACTTGAGCTTCGTCTTCAACTTCGAATACTTCCGATGCGATTTCTTCGCAAAGACCACAAACAGTGCAGCCTTCTTCAATCCATACTTTTTTAATAGCCATAATTTTAGTTTTTGTTTATTAGTTTTTGTTTGTTTAAGAGTGGATTACAAATCCGAACCAAAATTATAATATATATTTATGTTTCCAAAATAACTATTTCTCTGTAAGGTCTATTTACTGAATTATGTGCTTTATTTGTTTTTTTACAAAGAATTGTTTTTGTTTTTATTTCGCTGGCAATCAGCTTGTTGTGATTTGTGTAGGAGTTGTTTTGAATGTTAAAATAGACTAAATCTATATTGCGAAAAGTAGAGAATTTGTATGTAATGTTTTTACTATGCTTTTGTATTTATATTACTGTTAATATATGGTGTTTTTCCTGCAAATACAATTGCTAATTTTATGATTTTTTCAGGTTTTATACTATTCTCTAATATTTCAGAATAATATTTATTTATTTCTATTTGTTGCAATGCCTCGTCGATTGATTTGTTTATTCTGTCAGTAAATTTGCTATCATTTTCTTTGGACTTTTGTTTCTCTACGCTTTTTATTTCTATGACTATTCCATAAGCTGTTTTGTCGAATGGAATGAGCATTATGTCGTAACGACCATCGCCGCTTTCTTTGTTGGATTTTATAATGTAATCGTCTTTTAGAATTGACAAAATCCCAAGCGTATATACATGATAAATTTGTTCAGTGCGAATAATTTTTTCGCCATATTTATCGGTTACTTCGGCAGTGTCATAATAGCTGAATGTATCGCCCACAAGTCGCTTGAAGCCTTTGGCAAAATCTTTTATTCTATTGTTTATCAAGTGTTCGGAAGTTGAAATCAATAAATCTCTTGTGATTTTAACTTCCTCGTTCAGCCAACCTAAAATTATGTCGGTAAAAACAATTTTAACTTCGTTGTTTGGAATTTTCAACTTATAATTACCGTATTTTGATTTTTCAACCTGAGTAAGGTAGCCATTGTCGGTTAGTAGAGACCACAAAAGCTCTATATTGCGTTCAAAATCTTGAAAAACAAAGTTTTCTTTCAGCTCTTTGTCAATGTTTTTTCCTTGAATTAATTCGTGAATGGTATCCTTTACACCGGGCTCTGTAATCCTGCTTTTTATCAACGAATAATTACCCGAATTTACCCAGTATGGTTTAAAA
>PDWJ01006696.1_pt1 | contig 16430 bp, 8 predicted proteins | sample 1430881 | NCBI WGS metagenome assembly PDWJ01 (sample SAMN01162460, study PRJNA174530) | Oral metagenome, whole genome shotgun sequencing project. | biome: Marine environment; feature: Marine mammal; material: Swab sample of the gingival sulcus; isolation source: swab sample of gingival sulcus... | reverse complement strand
ACCTTCCACCTGCACTCCACCAATCGGGTTGGGACGGTCAAGAACAATAACCCGTTTCTGCTGCTCGGCTGCTGCTTCAAGACAGTAGGCAAGAGTATAGATAAAAGTATAAACCCTCGTTCCCACATCTATCAGATCAACCAGCAGGGTATCAATATGGGAAAACATCTCCGCAGTTGGTTTGCGCTGCTCGCCATAGAGGCTGAAAACAGACAGACCTGTTACCTCGTCACGACTATGATCAGATTCGACCATATTGTCCTGTTTCTCGGAAAAAAAACCGTGCTGCGGAGAAAAAAGAGCTCTGAAGAAAATTATCAAGACCGGAACAAAGCATCTGTTATCCTTTATTTTTTGAAGAAGTTTTGCTATAAAGAGTGATTCTATGGTAGTCTACGGGGTGGAAATGGAGTAAAACCCTGCTAGTATAGTCAGGATTTTATAAAATGTCAAAAGCTCCTCGTAATTTTATCCGAAATACGGTTTGAAGACAGGCGTTAACACCATGGATTTCCGTGCTTCATACTTTATTGTGGCTGGAGGCTATCTGGTCCAGCTATGCTGGTTTATCCGGAAAAATTTACTCAACAAATATTTTTAAATAATTATAGATTTCATTTATGCTCACCCTGTCTGAACGATATCTGGTGCTGGGGGCTTTTTTGTCATCACTCACTTTGCACTGCATAAAAAGAGCACGTTATTAACGATTATTTTATGGAGTTTTCATGTTTTTCTTAAAGAACAGTTTTCTTTTTATCCTGTTTTCAGCTTTTCTTTTTTTTGAAGTATTGACGATTACACTGCCTCAGCAAAGCTGGGCAAAAACAATGTATATAAAACCGGTTCAGGAACTTGCGGTACGCCGGGGACGGGGAATAAAATATAAAATTATTGCTCTGGTTGAAGCGGGTGCAAGTGTGCAGGTTCTGGAACAGACCAACGACTATGCGAAAATCCGCCTGCAAAATGGTAAACAAGGCTGGCTGTTAAAACGTTTTCTTGACCAGAACCCGCCGCCGGTACAACAACTTGAAGCAATCGTAAAGGAAAACACCCAGCTTAAAGCACAGCAGAAAGAGGCCTTTAAAAGGGCTGCCGAAGCAACAGCTTCCCTTGAAGAGACACAGGCTCAGTTGAAAAGTGTTTTGGCAGAAAGAAACACTCTGCTTGAAAATTATCAACAACTGCAAAAAGATACTGGCAATGTAATGCAGCTGAAAAAAAACCAGGAAGAGACAGCGCGACTCAACGCTGAACTCAGCACCCAGATAAACTCCATCAAAGATGAAAATGCTGTATTGAAAAAGGAAAAAAATCTCGACTGGTTTATAACCGGTGCAATTGTCCTTCTTATCGGATTTTTGCTGGGTAAAATACCCTCTCTGCGCAATCGCAGAAAACGAGGGTATCTAATATAGTTTTGTCCTGCTTCTGATAAACCAGCATGGCTGGACCATATAGCCTTCAGCCATAACAAAGTATGAAACACGGAACTTCGGGAAATTAATGTCTGTTTTCAAACCGTGTTTCGGATAAACCAGCATAGCTGGACCATATAGCCTTCAGCCATAACAAAGCATGAAATACGGAACTTCGGGACACTAACGTCTGTTTGCAAACCGTATTTCGGATAAACCAGCACGGCTGGACCAGATAGCCTCCAGTCTCAACAAAATATGAAACACGAAACCTTGGGTGCTAACGCCTGCCCGGGAACCGGGTTTCGGGTGAGAACGAACTATTATGAATTGTGATAACTCCACTATATATCAGTAAGCGGGCTCTTCAAATAATTTATTCATTATTTCAACGTATTATCACCGATAACTACATAAGCTGACAAATCTCGACAGTTGAGTTATAAAAAAATTATAGCCTTTACAACCCTTTCGCCATTGTAAACAGACCTCTGTTTATCGAACACACCTGTTTATAATTTTCAATAACATTGAAAGGTTGTGTTCATTTTTCCTATTTTGAATCCCACATCGCCTGCAAGGCAACGCCCACACCCAACAGACATAATTTGTCAACTAGTAAAAAATATGTACTCCTTTTTTTATCCCCCCCTGTTTTTTTTGCATAAGAAAAAAACGAATAATACCGATAAGGGACTATGAGCATTCGAGCAGAGCATAAAAAACATACGAAAATCAAAATGGCGTAAATTTTGCTTATGGCTCGAAGAGTTATTGTTTTTTATTAACCAAAGCTGTCTTACCGTATATCCCGACAGCTGTTTTTATTCAAGAGAGCCTATTATGAATTATCGATCAATGACCCGTCTCGCAGTCTTTCTGCTCTGCTGCTCGCTACCGGCACAGTCTCTTGATGCAGAAGAGATAAATCCGCAACACCCGGTGATGAGCATGTACAGCAAGATTCCCGCTCTGCTCGCCAGTGGCGCAAAGCCATCCGTAATGCTGATGCTGGATACCTCATGGAGCATGAGAAGGCGTGCCTACAGACCAAAAGATGAGAGCTTTGACTCTGAAGTGGAATATATGGGGTTGTTTAAAACCAAATCGTACTATACGTACAATACGACAGGAAAGTACTTCGAGCAGTGTACAGCTGCAGGCGGGACGACATGTTCCTGGAGCGGCAATTTTCTCAACTGGTTGACGATGCGCCGTATTGATATTGCCAAAAAAGTTCTTACCGGAGGAAAAGTTGTTGAAAAAAGTGGCAACACTCTCCTCTTTGCCGAACCGGTAACAAGAGGTGATGACGAAACTGTTACCTATAAGGATAATAAACGCAATGATGTTAATGGTGATTTTCGTCATATGACACCATATAACAGCAAACGCCTGGCAATCACAACATTTAAGGAGCAAGGCGCCACCGGAATCATATTGTCCGATTCCAACTCAGGTAACAACGAGTTGGGCCGCTACCACATCAGAATAAAAGTCAATACTGAAGATTTACCCGTACAGGGAATTATTCAGGAAACGAGCGCAGATGTACGTTATGGCTTAACAATTTTCACCCAAGACAAAAAATATGACAGAGGCAAATCTCACGAAAGAGAGGATGCAGAAGGAGGAGTTGTCAGGCAATATGTGGGAGCAGGTACTGAAGAAATTGTCGAGGCCATTAACACAAGTGATCCGAGTGGCTATACTCCTCTCGCGGAGACCCTTTATACGATAACGGGCTATTTTGGCCAGCAGGACAAAAATGAAGAAGAGGATATTCAGTTTCTTGATAAGCATAATAATCTGCACACGGCAAGGACCAAAGTCGGTCCTCGCTATAAGGGGACAGATTCCTATAAAGTAAGCAATGAGTGGGATCCGTTCTACTTTAACGATAAAAAGGAAAAGAAATTTTGTTCAAAATCTTTTGTTATCATGCTTACAGACGGCCTGCCAACAAGAGATATGAGTATCCCGCAAAGATATCGTGATTTTGATGGTGATGGTAACGACCCCCTACCGGGAAAACCATATCCAAAAGCCGGAAGTGATCATAGATATGAAACCGAATACCTTGATGATGTTGCGCTCTATGCCCATACAACAGATTTACGGAGCGATCTGGAAGGAGTGCAAAATCTGACAATTTATCCAATCTTCGTTTTCGGCAATGAACCAACACCGCCGCAGGCATTGATTGACGCGGCAATAAACGGTGGCTTTATTGATAAGAATGAAAATGGCAAGGTGGATGACGGTGAAGTGATCTATGATGAAAAAAGAGGTCTGCCGGAAAATCTCTTTAATGCCAGAAACGGCAATGAACTTACCAATGCCTTGCGGGACACTCTTGGCAAAATTAAAAATGACAGTTCCTCAGGAACATCTGTCGCCATTCTTAACAGTTCTGTTGACGGTTCTGGTGCGACATTTCAATCTATCTACCATCCATTGCTAAAGGATGATAATGGCCATAGCGTTGCCTGGACAGGCGATGTCCTTGCTCTGCTTATTGATACTCAGGGTAATCTTCGCGAAGACAGCAACCATAACCAGCAACTGGATATGGTGGATGATCTGATTATCGAAACTATTACCAATAAAGAGACTGGCACGATTTCCGTCTCCATGTATAAGGATCGTAACGGCGATGGTTTACTGGAGAAAAACGCCCTCGTCGAAGAAAAGGATCCGGCTGGCAATGTGACAACACTGACAGTTGACGAGACTGTTCCAGTGAAAAAAGGGCTCTCCCTGAATGATATTGCCTATCTCTGGTCGGGCGGGAACAAACTCTCCCATATCGATAATGACGAGATTGAAACACAGCGGACAAATTACCTTTCCAGGATGAAGCGGCGTTATATCTTCACCTATATCGACAAAAACAATAACGGCAGAGTTGACAATGGGGAATACCTGCCATTTACCACAGAATCCCTCGCAGCAAATGATGCCTATCTTGGCTATTTTCTGGGAACAGAATCGGGGGCTGGCCGCGATTTTAACAATGACACAGCTATTGACGAAAAAGATTTACAAATACTTGTCAATTATATCCGCGGCAAGGAGTATAAGCAGACAGATTATCCACAGCTCCGTTCACGCAGATATGCATCACAGAGAGTACCGGGTAAACATGAGCTGGACAAGAATGCTGTATGGCGACTGGGAGATATTGTCTCTTCCTCTCCCATTGCCGTACAGGCACCTTTTGCCGGATATGATACCCTCTATAACAGCAAGAGTTACAGAAAATTCAAGAGAAAATATTCCGCAAGAAGAACAGTGGTTTATACCGGTTCAAATGATGGGATATTCCATGCGTTTAACGGAGGATTTTATCAGAAAGAGTATGGCAACGGTGGGGGCAGGATCTATAACAAGTTCTGGAAACACTGTGAAAAAGATGACCTGACAGGCGAACTTACCTGTTCGGACAAGGCGAGCGCCCCTGCCCTTGGTCAGGAGCTGTGGGCCTATATCCCGCAAAATCTGCTGCCTCACCTACAGTGGCTGCCGCAAAAAGATTACAACCATATCTTTTATAATGATCTGCCATCAACCATCCTGGAAGCGCAGCTCTGGGACAAAAACGACCCTGTTCATGTCGGCGGCTGGGGAACATTACTGGTGGGCGGCATGAGATTTGGCGGCGGACCGATTGAAGTTACAGCCAATATCTGGAAAGCTGACGGTTCAACAGAAAAGAAGAAGCGCATTATGCGCTCTGCATACTTTGTCATGGATATCACCAACCCTGAACTCCCTCCCGTTTTGCTTGATGAGTTCACCATTGACACAGATGACCGGGCAAATTTCACCACCGTTCAACCAAGCCTTGAATATGTAACAATCAACGCCGAAGAGGAGAAGCGTGACTGGTATCTGTTCTTTGGTAGTGGCCCGGAAACGCTACAGGGAGAAAGCGCAAACAAGGCGAGAGTTTTTGTGCGTAAACTGGCATCACTGCCTATTGGCGCAGGACAGACAGAATCGACACAGAAATATCAGAAACTGGGGACATGGACAAAGAAAGAGTCTCTTGCCGCAGGAGAATTTCATCTCTTTGAAATCAATGAGGAAAACTCCTTTATCGGTCAATTTTATGGCGCAGATTTTCAGATAGGCACAAGTAAGGGCGCCTTCACCACGGATGCTGTCTATTTTGGCACTGTTGCCGGCAAATATGACGAGTCCAATACGGTGGATAAGAACCAGTGGACCGGGAAACTGCATCGGATTGTCGTCGACAATGGCAGCGGCAGCGCCGCCGATACTCGGGGTTGGGAGGATAAAGTTCTCTTTGATACAAAGGCTCCAATCTCGATAAAGCCGCAGGTATCTCTTGATGAGCTGGAAAATACCTGGGTCTTCTTTGGTACAGGTCGCTTCTTCCATGCCTTGTATGACAAAGAAGATACCACCCCAGCGATGAAGCTTTATGGTGTAAAGGAGCCAATGATTGACAACCCGCAGCTGGGAATAATTCCCGTCTATAATGGCGATAAAACCGTGGCCGCCGTTGAAGAGAAAGATTTGATTGATACTACCGCGATAAAGATCTATGCAGGACCAACAGCTGACAAATCCAGGGTTATCGGAGCAACTCCAGCAACAACCTTTGCCCAACTGGAAGAGTTGATTAACCATAGACAAGGCTGGGTAATCACCCTTGACCAGACAGGTGAACGGGTAATTGTCAATCCTGTAATCCGGAATAAGATGGCTAACTTCAATACCCTTATTCCCTCAACGGATATCTGCGACACAGGCAACAAAGGTTATATCTATAACTTTTTTTATAAGACGGGGACTGCCTTCTGGAAACCAATTATGGGCATTGACAAAACAGATAGCTCAGCATCTCCTGATGGCGAGAGTAGTAGAGACCAGTTTCTCGCTGTTCCAGGCAAGGCTATCGACAGTTACGTCTCCTCCCCAAGCTTTCATAGCGGTGAGGGAAAGTTGACACTGACAGCGCAGAAAGGAGACGGAGCAGTGGAGAAGTTTCCTGTCGAAACTCCAGGACCCCATAAAAGCGGCAGGATCTTCTGGGAAAAAGAAAAGAACTGACGTGAAGTAACTTTTTTTACAACTGTTCTTAATGGCGCCCGGCATTTCCGTATTACAGAATTGAAGGGGATTTTTGCCGGGCGCTGCTTCTGTCAATTCCCCTTCTTCTCTCTGCAGCCGATATTGGCAGTACCAAAAAAGAGCATACTGCCACAATACTGACAAGATATGTCAGTATTATTAAAAAAATTTATTCGCTATCTCTTATCGTCTCTCCTTTCTTTAGTATAAAGAGGAATTAGAACAAACAGAAAACAGAGACGTTAATAGTAATCAGAGAAAAATTTCCGGCAGAAAATCAAATTAGCATGTTTTTTGCTCACATAGAATATCGGGATTTATTATTTTTACTCTTTAAGCAAAAAGGATTAACAAAAAAAGATGAATTTCTTTACTCAAAATCACACAAAGCTGCTGAACAGCAAGGGAATCTCTCTTATAGAACTTATGATTGTTGTCGCGGTTGTCGCTGTTCTTGCAATGGGAGTGATTCCGTCAACAATTGATATTGGGCCAAAAGCAAGAATGAAATCTGCCGTGCGTGATCTGAAATCAAACCTGGAGTTGGCACGAATGGAGGCAGCCAAACGGAATCGTTCTGTTTATGCCCAGTTTACACCCGGAAGCTGTTCCGGATCGTATACCAATTCAGGCTGGTATGAGCTGGTTATTGATGAAGACAAGGATGGGGTTGAGACCACCGATCCCAGGATTGTTCTTTTTGGTACCGAAAAGAAGGCTGTCAACCGCACCAAATATACGATGAAGGCGGGAACAGCTCTCTGCCTCGCTTCAAATTTACGGTTTAACAGCAGAGGTTTTCCGGTGGACAGTAGTGGAAATTTGCTTACAGCAGATCAGAAGATGAGCATTTCCAGTCGCTATAAAGCCGGGGATGAGCATCCGCAATATACAATCACAGTCAGCACAACCGGAAATGTATCCGTCGCATTAGAAACAGCAGGCAGGAACAGGTCCTGGAGGTACAGCAGTCTCTCAGGGCAGCGCTTTATGCCATTAACCAGGAAATCCGTATGGCAGGCTATGATCCAGAGGGCTCCAGTAACGCCGGATTTACTGCAGCAACAGCCACCGCTCTAACCTTTACCATGGACAATAATGCCAATAAAAAGATTGATGCTGGTACTGATGAAACGATAACGTATACCCTTAACAGTACAACCCTGAAAAGGAACGGGCAGCCGCTTATTGATAATGTGGAGAAGCTTGAATTTTATTATACCATGAGAGATGAGACGCAGACCACCACCCCCGGCAACTTGGAAGATATCCGTTCGGTAACAATCTCCCTTCTTGCCCGGTCAAAAGATCCTGGCGGGAAGTTTGCTGACAATAAAACATATAGATCGGCATCAGGAGCAAACTGGACTGCGACCAAAAGAAATCATCGGCGACAACTTTTCACATCAACCATTCAATGCAGGAACATAGGTATCTAAAATGAAAAATTTTAATAACCACGGGGTTACCCTTGTTGAAACTGTTATTGCTCTGGCAGTTCTTGCTTTTGGTATTCTCTCCTTGATGATGCTCTACACCTCCGGCATGAGAGGTAACGTTAAGGCCCAGTCCGTAACAAAGCAGAGCAACCGTGCGGCAACGCAGATCGAAGAGATTATGGCAACCAGATATAATAAGCTGAAAGATCTGAACAACGATAACAGCCTTATCACTGATAGTAACAGTAATAATAAATTGGGTGACGAGATAGGAAATTGCGGAGCAAGTAATACACCGCCACCAGAAGTTGACTACTGCACAAGAAACGACTCCATGCAGACGTTCTGGAGTGTGGTTGAGCATTCACCCATCCGTCATACCAAAAAGATACAGGTTATTGTCCGACCCGATAACAATATCGCAAATGAGATTGTTTATGAATATGTCAAACCATACCACCCATAAAAAGATGAAATCATTTACCACACTAAATAACGAGCAGGGGATTGCTCTGGTACTGACAATGATATTTCTTGTTGTCCTCTCCCTGATGGGAATTACTGCTCTCCGCTCCTCACGGGTAGAGCTGCAGATTGCAGGAAATGAAAAATGGGCAGCAGACAGCTTTTATCGTAGTGAAAGCGGCAATGATACGGTGACCCGCCTGCTGGAAGATCTATCTTCCGGTAAGGTCGGCGGCGCCAAGACCAGCCTGAAAGATTTTACCTATGGCGAGATTCTGATCACAGATCTTGATTTTGATTTGGGGGAGCCCGAAGATACAGAACCGAAATGGGCAGATCCCGCCGACAGTGCGAGTCTTTATGCCGATGTCTTTATGCCAAAGAATAATGTTGATAATTCAGAAGGCAAATATACGATCGCCAACAACCAGCCTCTAACCCAGATTATAACTGGGAAACGGAGCAAAAAACCCGTGGGTGGTCCAACGGAAACTGCTCGTTCTGCCGGCAGCAGCGGTTCAAAACCGGAAGCAACATTTGATGTCTGGACCAGGAATAACGGTATTTTTAATGCAGAGAGTGTTCTGCATACAAGATGGCTGCATATTGACAGATAAACCAGCATCGCTGGACCATATAGCCTCCAGCCACAACAAAGAATAAAACACGGAACTTCGGGAATCTAACGTCTGTTTGCAAACCGTATTTTGGATAAACACAATTATAACGACAAAAAGGAGAATTCAATATGCATCATAAACATAGCCTTATTATTGCTTTGCTTATCTGCCTTCTGATACCGGTAATGAGTCATGCCAAGTCTCAGCCAAACTGGCTGACAGAGGAGGTCGTTATTAATAAGATAAAAGAAGAGTCCGGGACATATTATCTGGAAACAGAGGATAAATTGTATCAGCTTGCGCCGGATGCCCGAGTAGAGCTTTGCAAACAGAAAAGACCTCTTGCAGATATCTCACAACTGGAAGGGCATAAAGTGACCTTGCAAGTGCATGAGAACGACCTGATCAAAAAGGTTGTTTTCTTATGTATGTAACTGTTTTTAAGGAGAAACCATCATGATTTACCGACTGAAAATATTTTTTGCCTGTCTTTTGTCTGTCTATCTTCTTGCGGCAGCACCTCTCCGGGCAGAAGAGATAAACCCGAAGGCTCCGGTAATGGGGATGTATACAAAACCGCCAGCCATTCTCGCCAGTGGTGCTCCCCCTTCTGTTATGCTGATGTTGGATAATTCCGGGAGTATGTATAAGCTCGCCTATCAGCCGCAAAAGAACGGGTTTGACTCCAAAACGGAATACTACGGACTGTTTAAACCGAAATCTTATTATAAATATATTGACGCCGAAGAAGTCTTTGAACGTTGCGAAAATCCCACAGCTTCGGGATGTGCATGGAATGGGAATTTCCTTAACTGGTTGACAATGCGCCGCATTGATATTTCGAAAAAAGTTCTTACCGGAGGTCGGCTGGTTAAAGATGGTGACCATGCCCGGCTGACAGCCGAGCCTGGTTCAGACAGGGACCTCGGTATTGGCGGGTCGGTAGTTAAGAGGTTCTCTTATGATGACAGCGTGCCAGTAGAAGATCTTAATGGCAATACACGCCATATGACTCCATACGCTAAAAATTATAAAAAAAGAAACCTGAGTTTATACGAATATGGAGAAATTGTTTTTGAAGATGAAGATACTGGTCATGCTTCTATTTGGTTTAAATCAAACTGGTATAGATGGAAAAAAGTCAATATTGAAATAAAACTTTCTGCAGAGGAAACTTCAAAGGTAAAAGGAATCATACAGGAGACGGCTTCTGATGTCCGCTATGGCTTAACTGTTTTTGACCAGGCCCACTCTGTAAGTGATGGTCGGTGGCAGGATGCAGAAGGCGGGATTGTTAAACAGTATGTGGGAGCAAAAACCCAGGATATTGTTGATGCAATTAATGAAACCGTTCCAGGTACCTGGACACCCCTTGCCGAAACACTCTATACGATAACAGGGTATTTTGCCCAGAAAGAGGAAAACAAAAAAGAAACTATAAATTATGAGGATAAGAACGGAGATATTTTATCCACAGATGTCTCGGTCGGTCCACAGTATTATGGAACAGACTCCTATCAGATAAACGACATATGGGATCCGTTCTATTTTAACGACAAGGAAAAGAAAGAAGCCTGCTCAAAAGCCTTTGTTATCATACTGACTGATGGCCTGCCCACAAAAGATATGAGTATTCCCTCGACGTACAGGGATTTTGACGGGGATGATAAAGAAGATTCTGTTACCCCGCTCTATATAAGTCACCCAACTGATTACCTTGATGATATTGCGCTCTATGCCCATACGACAGATTTGCGGGCTGATCTGGAGGGGATGCAGAACTTGACAATCTATCCGATTTTTGTTTTTGGAAATGCTCCAAAGCCACCGCCAATACTCTCTGATACTGCAGAAAATGGAGGTTTTGATCTGGATACTGGCGAAGTAGAAAGAGATCCGGAAACTGAGATGCCTACAAACCTTTTTAATGCCAGAAACGGTAACGAGCTGGTTACAGCTTTACGTGGAGCTCTTAATAATATCAAGAGATCTACCTCTTCTGCAACGTCTGTTGCAGTTATGAACAATTCTGTAAATGGCTCCGGAGCAACATTTCAATCGCTCTATTTACCTTCAATGAAGGATGATAAGGAGCATACAGTCGACTGGGCGGGAGATGTCCGTGCCCTGCAGATCGACTCTTATGGTAATCTCCGGGAAGACACCAATCATAATCAGCAACTGGATATGATTGATGACTTGATCATCAGATATGACACCGCCAGCGACGGGAATACAATTATCTCTATGTTTAAGGATCATAATGGTGACGGCATTCTGGAAGAGAGCGCTGAAGTAGAGAGCATTGACGCAAGCGGTGTACCAACAACCATAACAGTTAATGAAAAAGTTGCGGTAAAGGCTGGGCTCACGCTTGATGATATTGCCTACCTGTGGTCAGGAGGTAACTGGTTATCTCATCTTAAGAACAACCAGATTCAGACACAGCGCTCAAGCTATCTCTCCAACTCGGGTCAACGCTATATTTATACCTATATTGACAGGAATAATAACGGTAAAGTGGACATTGGAGAATACCTGCCATTTACCACAGGATCTCTTGCGGCAGACGATAAGTATCTCGGGTATTTTCTGGGAACAAATTCAGGGGATGGTCGTGATTTAAATGGTGATACCGCAGTCAATGCTGATGATTTGACAATACTTATTAACTATATTCGTGGTAAGGAGTTTGAGAGTGCAACCTACCCATTGCTTCGTTCACGAAAATATGAATCACCGCTGGTATTAGGGGAAGACGGAGTTGATGAAAATGCGGTATGGCGGCTTGGAGATATTGTCTCTTCTTCACCGATTGCTGTACAAACACCTTTTACCGGCTATGATACCACCTATAACAGTAAAAGTTATCGAAAGTTCAAAAGAAAATACGCTGAAAGAAGGACAATGATTTATACCGGTTCCAACGATGGTGTTTTTCACGCGTTTAACGGAGGATTCTTCCAGCAAGATTACAAAGACACTGCTGGTACAAGAATTTTTAACAAGTATTGGAAGCACTGTGAAAAAGATGATGAGACCGGAGCTGTTACCTGCTCGGATACAAGCACAACCGCCCCTGCTCTTGGCCAGGAGATGTGGGCATATATACCACAAAACCTGCTGCCTCATCTGCAGTGGCTGCCACAGAAGGATTATCAGCATATTTTCTATAACGACCTGCCGCCAACTATTTTTGAGGCGCAGCTCTGGAAAAAGAATGATCCCGTTCATACAGGCGGCTGGGGGACAATACTTGTCGGCGGTATGAGATTTGGCGGAGGTCCTATTGAGGTTGAGGCCAAGGTATTAAAGGCTGATGGCTCGTTGGCAGATGAGAAGCGTATTATGCGTTCTGCCTACTTTGTTATGGACATCACAGACCCGGAATTACCACCGGTACTGCTTGATGAGTTTACTCTTGATACTGATGAACGGGCGACATTCTCTACCGTTCAGCCAAGTCTTGAATATGTCACCATTGATATGGAAGAGGAGATACGCGACTGGTATCTGGTTTTTGGTTCAGGACCTGAAACTCTGCGAGGAGAGAGTAATCATAGAGCAAGGGTTTTTGTCCGTAAACTGGAATCATTGCCTCTAGGTGCCGGACAAACAACAGAAACCCAGCAATACGCAGATTTCGGACCTTGGGTAAAGAAATCAGCAATTCCCGCTGAAGAATTTCATCTTTTCGAAGTTCAGGAAGACAAATCCTTTATCGGTAATTTCTTTGGTGCCGACTTTCATATAGGTACAGGCAAAGGCGCTTTTTCTACTGATGCAATCTATTTTGGCACCGTTGCCGGTGAATTCAATGAATCGGCCGGCGGGGCGGATAAGGGTGAGTGGACAGGAAAATTGCACCGCATTGTGGTGCAGAGCGGCAGTAATAATCCCGCCGATATAACAACCTGGAAAGACAAAATCCTTTTTGATGCCAAGGCTCCGATTTCAGTAAAACCGCAGGTTACTCTTGATGACAAGGAAAATACCTGGATCTATTTCGGTACAGGTCGCTTTATTCACCCTCTGTATGACAAGGAAGATATCAATCCAAAGATGAGTCTCTATGGCATAAAAGAGAATATGGTGAAAAATGCAGAGCTCGGTATTATCCCGCACTATCTGGGGGATCAAGTAACAGCTGCCGTTCAGAAGAACGAACTGATTGACAGCACCAGAATAAGAGTCTATGCCGGGCCAACAGCCCAAAAATCTCAGGTCAGAGGTGCCGGTGCCGGAGGACGTAAAAACTTTGCCGACTTCGAAGAGTGGGTAGACAGTAAACAGGGATGGTTTGTTGATCTCGCTCAGACAGATTTAAGTACAAAAAAAGTAAACGGCGAACGGCTTATCGTCAATCCGGTAATTTACAGTAAACTGGTTAACTTTAACTCATTTATTCCGTCAACGGATATCTGTGAAGCAGCCAATGCCGGTTATATCTATAATTTTTATTATAAGACCGGGACCTCATTCTGGAGGCCAATTATGGGGGTTGATGAAACCAAAACTATCACAACGGTTGGTGATGATGGAGAGATCATAACCCAGCTTCTCGCCAACTCCCGGCTCAGGGTTAACAGTTTCCTCTCCACTTCCGGCTTTGCTTCTGGTGAGGGAAAAGCAAAACAGTTGGTTGGTGCCGATGGCGGAGCGGTGAAAGAATATCTGATCGACCCTCCAGGTCGGTTTAAAAGTGGCAGACTGTTCTGGTTAGACAAGAGAGAATAACCAGACAATAACAGCAGCAGGTTTTACCAAAAACCGGCAGAGCAAAATTTTCCAGACAGGTTCTTTTGCTTCTGCCGGTTTTTTTTGCTATAACTGTCCCCCAAAAATAGAACCAGACTTTCAAGATACAACCATCTGCCCTGGAACCAGGTTGTAGATAACCAGTTATACAACATAATTACCCACAAAGTTAAAACGTATTGGGATTACTCTTTTTTATTATGAACAGTATGATACGCATCCATAACACCTTTAGTGGTAAAAAAGAACGCCTGCAGCCGATTGAGCCCGGTCATATAAAACTTTATGTCTGCGGTATCACCTCCTATGACTATTGCCATATCGGTCATGCCAGATCGGCCCTTGTTTTTGATATGATAAGCAAATATCTGCGTTTGCGCGGATACAAGGTTACCTTTATCCGTAACTTTACCGATATTGACGATAAGATCATTGCCCGGGCCAGAGAACAGAACATCTCCTGTGAAGAGCTTGCCGAGCGGTTTATCAGTGAATTTTATACCGATATGGACGGACTGCATATTGACCGCCCGACAAAGGAACCGAAAGCGACAGATCATGTTGCCGAAATGATTGAATTAATTGGAGAACTGATAAAAAAAGGGATGGCCTACCCGGCGCAAGGAGATGTCTATTATCGGGTCGACAGTTTTCCTGAATACGGCAGGCTGTCCAGGCGCAATCTTGATGATATGCGGGCGGGCGCGCGTATTGCGGTTAACCAGCAGAAAGAGAACCCGATGGATTTTGTTCTCTGGAAAGCATCAAAGCCTGGAGAACCAAGCTGGGAAAGTCCATGGGGAGCTGGCCGCCCGGGCTGGCATATTGAATGTTCTGCGATGAGCAAAAAATATCTGGGGGAAAACTTTGATATCCATGGCGGCGGACAGGATCTTATCTTTCCACATCATGAAAACGAAATCGCCCAGAGCGAAGGCTGCAGCGGACAACCTTTTGCAAACCTGTGGATCCACCACGGGTTTGTAACAATAAAGGATGAAAAGATGTCCAAATCTCTGGGAAATTTTCTTACCATCAGGGATATTCGGAAAAATTATCACCACGAAATACTTCGTTTTTTTGTTTTTTCAACCCATTATAGAAACCCTCTGGACTTTTCCGAATCGGCAATGCAGGATGCCGCCACCGGTCTTGAACGGCTCTATACGGTTATTGCTCAATGTGAAGCTGCCATTAAAGAGACGACAACAACGAAACAGGCAACCACTGTTATCAGTGAAAAAGATCTTTTAAAATTACAAAATGTCGAAGAGCGTTTTATCAAGGCGATGGATAACGATTTTAATACAGCGCAGGCGCAGGGTATCTTCTTTGATACCGTAAAACTTATCAGCAAGATCCTGCGCGCTCTTCCTGAAACGGCAGCAACAGAGGATATGACAGAGCTTGCAAACTGTATCCGCAAGGTAAAAGAACTCGCAGCAGTAATGGGAATCCTGCAGGAAGATGCAAACCATTGGCTGGCGGCAAGAAAAGAGCAGCTGGCAGCAGGCCTTGCTATCTCCAGTGCCGAAATTGAAAAAAAGATTGCCCTGCGGCTGCAGGCAAGAAAAGAGAAAAACTGGACAGAGAGTGACAGGATTCGCGATGAACTCGCCACCTTTGGAATAGAGCTGAAAGATGACGCTGCGGGAACCAGCTGGAGCGTAAAAAAGCAGCCCTGAAAAATAGTATTATCTTCTCTGCTTTTGCGGCAGATGGTAACAGGAAAAGCCGGCAGAATATTTTTATTCTGCCGGCTTTTTCGCTAACTGTTTACAGCATTAAACTAATCGCCCATTTTCCTGCCGCTGATCCGCTCAACCGCTTCCAGGTAACGTTTTTTGGTCTTCTCCAGCACTTCAGCCGGCAGGATCGGTGCGGGCGGCTGCTTATCCCAGTTAAGTCCGGCAAGATAGTCCCGCAGAAACTGTTTATCAAAACTCGCCTGAGATCTCCCCGGCTGATATTGATCAGCCGGCCAGAAGCGGGAGGAATCAGGTGTCAGCACTTCATCAATCAGAATCAACCGACCGTCAATCTCACCCAGCTCAATCTTGGTATCAGCGATAATAATCCCTTTTTCTCTGGCATACTCAGCTGCCCGGCGATAGAGGGCGATGCTGATCTCTGCCATCTCCTTCGCCCTTTTTTCGCCAACAATTTTCTCCAACTGTACCAGAGAGATATTTTCATCATGTTCGCCCTGCCCGGCTTTGGTTGACGGGGTAAAAAGAATCTCCGGCAGTTTATCAGACTCCTGCAGCCCTGCCGGTAACTGAAAACCGCAGACATTGGTGTCCTGTTGATACGCCTGCCAGAAAGATCCGGAGATATAACCCCGGACAATACATTCAACCGGTAATGGGCGGCTTTTTTTCACCAGCATGGAACGCCCCTGCAGATACTCCCTGTGCTGCTGACAAACTTCAGGATACTCCTCAACCCTGGCAGTAACAAGATGGTTCTCAATAATATCTCCGAGCTGGTCAAACCAGAACAACGAAAGAGCGGTAAGAACAGCACCCTTTCCAGGAATGGGGTCATCCATTATCACATCATAGGCCGAGATACGGTCTGATGCGACCATAAGCAACAGATCTTCATAACCGGGAATAGCATAC
>PDWJ01003817.1_pt1 | contig 16430 bp, 16 predicted proteins | sample 1430881 | NCBI WGS metagenome assembly PDWJ01 (sample SAMN01162460, study PRJNA174530) | Oral metagenome, whole genome shotgun sequencing project. | biome: Marine environment; feature: Marine mammal; material: Swab sample of the gingival sulcus; isolation source: swab sample of gingival sulcus... | reverse complement strand
AGTTTTGCCAGCCGGCAGGGGGTATTGGCGGTACAGCAGATGATTCTCTGTAACCGTGTTGATCTCTATACCGCTATGGGCGGAGGATTGCTGGAAGTTATGCGGCAAGAATAATCAGTCAGCAGGGCAGAATCATATAGCCTTCAGCCCCAACAAAGCATGAAATACGGAACTCCGGGACACTAACGTCTGCCTGCAAACCGTATTTCGGATAAACCAGCATAGAGATCGTAGAGTTCATCGGCGGGTGAAAAGAGCTCCTTGTCGGTCATCGATAAAATCAATATCACTCCAATCCTGTATCACTTCCCGGTTATTCAGGGATAACTGGCTGAGCTCCTGCCTGCGGTTATTTTTTAATGCTGCCCTGTCTCTTTCTGCTGCGATCCCAATATGTTCGTATCATCATCCGCAGGGGCCGCTCGATAATGGTATAGGAGAGATAGGCCAGGATAGTGGTCAGGCCGAGAAAGACCGGCAGCAGTAACTGGGGGTGTTGTTTTGCCGGTTCCTGCAGCTGTATAAGGATGGGCATATGCAGCAGATAGACAGAATAGGAGATTTTCCCGAAGAAATCCCCTGTTTTATTGGCAAGAATTTTACAGTTATCAGGAACAAGAAAGATTATCACAAAAAATATTATGCCAAACAGAAGCAGCATGCGCGCGTCCTGCCATAAAAGAGCAATATCGCCATACTCTATCTTCGCTTTCCCGTTGAGCGCAGTATATATCTGCGGGAAAAGAAGGGGAATAAAGAGCAGCAGCAGCAGGTAGCCGCGGCTGATAAATCTCTGCGGCGCTCTCCAGTTATTATAGAGCAGTCCGGCAAATACACCGGTAAAAAAGAAGGGGAGCATCTGCAGCAGGGTTATCTTCCAGGGAATGCCATAAAATTCTCCGCTATAGCGGGGGAACTTCATCCAGGCAATAATCATCAGCAGACAGAGCGGGATAAAAAGGAGGCGGGGATGTTGCTGCCAGAGCCACCAGAACAGGATAAATATGGTATAAAACTGAATTTCTGGCGGGATTGTCCAGAGAACAGAGGTGCCGAAAAGCAGCGTAATATGAGAAAACAGTACCTTTTCACCGCCAATATCATATAGCACTCCGGTTACGCCCGCTTGCTGCAGAATATAGGAGAGGATGACCACGATAAGAAACAGGGGCATAACCCTTGCCAGACGATAGACCATATAACTGTATGCCGCATCTCTGGTAAACGGTTTTTCCAGATAGAGGTAAGAGATAAGAAAGCCGCTGAGCAGAAAGAACAGCATCACCCCGAGCTGCCCGGCTCCTATGCCGGCTTTTCCGCCCCAGATATTTGTTATATTGCTGTAATGGCTGACAACAACAATAAGGGTGGCAATCGCCCGCAGGCTGTTTAATTTTCTTATCTCCATCTGTATCGCTGCATTGTCACTGGCTGTCGGCAAACAGGGTTATAGCGCCACTACCCGGAAAATCTCTTCCACGGAAGTCAGCCCCATACTCGCCTTCAGCAGCCCGTCTTCCCGCATATTTCTGATCCTCTGTTTTCTGGCAAGCTGCCACATCTCCACTTCACTCGCTTTTTTAAGAATTAACTCCTGCATCGCAGATGAGACCGGTACTAGCTCATGGATGCCAATACGGCCGCGATAGCCGGTATGCTGGCATTTGTTGCAACCCACAGGCTGCCGCCACTGCGGTATCTTCTCATTATCCCGCCAGGGGGCGATCTCTGCCTCTATTTCCGGCGGGATCTGAAGCTCTGCGGCGCAGTGCGGGCAGAGCCGGCGGACAAGCCGCTGTGCCATCACTGCGCGGATCGGTGTCGCCACCAGAAAGGGGTCAATCCCCATATCAATCAAACGGACAAAAGCAGCCAGAGAGGAGTTGGTATGCAGGGTGGATAACACAAGATGGCCGGTGAGTGATGCCTGAATGGCGATTTCCGCCGTTTCCCGGTCGCGTATCTCTCCCACCATAACCACATCCGGGTCCTGACGCATAATGGAGCGGAGCGCGCGGCTGAAGGTGTAGCCGATATCGGCATGGGTCTGTATCTGGGTAATCCCCTGCAGGTAATACTCCACCGGATCTTCTACTGTGATAATTTTTTTCTGTCCGTCATTGATCATATCAAGGGCGGCATAAAGGGTTGTCGATTTTCCGCTGCCGGTGGGGCCGGTAACCAGTACGATACCGTTTGCCGCCTGCGCCCAGCCGGAGAGCATCTGTTGATGATCGGGGAGCATCCCCAGATCATCCATTCCATAGGTATGCTGCTCTTTGGGCAGCAGCCGCAGTACAATCGATTCCCCATATACTCCGGGAACGGAGCTTACTCGCAGATCCACTTCGGTGCCGGATATCCGCACCGAAACCCGCCCATCCTGGGGCAGGCGCCGTTCAGAGATATCAATGCCGGAAATCAGCTTTATTCTGGAACCGATTGCCGCGTAACGCTCTGCCGGCAGGGTGAAACGGCTATAGAGAATACCGTCTATGCGAAAGCGGATCTCCATCTGCTCCTTACCTGGTTCGATATGTACATCCGATGCCCCCTGATCCAGTGCCTGGGAGAGCAGGTTGGCGACAAATTCAATAACCGGCGCCTCCTCGGCAAGTTCCTTTAAGTGGCGAATATCAATGTCACCCTCATTGGCATTAAGGCTTGCCGCAACCGTTTCCAGCGCCTTTTCAAAATCATAACTACGGGCGAGCCGGGGTTGAACGCTGGCCTCAGGAAAAGAACGTTCAATAATTTCCAGGAGAAATGGTGAGGCAATATCTCTTGCGATATAGTAGAGCTGTCCATCTTCATCAAACCAGGCGAGCACCTCCTGATCGAGCCACCAGTCAAGCTCTATTCCGCTCTCTTCAATGGCCGCGGCAAAATTTTTTGCGCTTTGCGGAATCTGGTGCGCGTCAATACGGTGAATATCCCAGAAACTTTCAAGGAAATCGAGAATATTCTCTTCAGAAATCGCCCCCAGCCGTACGAGAATGGCAACAATATTGCCGCCGATCCCTGCCTGATAGACAAGGGCATTTTTCATATCCTTGTCGGTGATCTTTCCCGCTTTAAGCAGCGCGTTGCACAGGGTTGATGTTCTGTTTTCGGGTTCTGGTTGAGGCATTTGATTGTTGATTTTAGATTGTTGATTTTGGATTTTTGATTGTTAGATTGCTTCATTGATGTTGATAATGCCCATAATCAGTCCTGCCATAATCAGGCCGATAATTGAGCCGATAAGGAGGATGGCAACAGGCTCGATCAGGGCAAGGATGGTATTGGTTCGGTTTTTAATTGAATTTTCTGTCAGCCGGGCAAGGGAGGTAAGCATGCCGGCAAGGTCGCCGGTTCGTTCTCCTACCCGGATAAGGTTTACCGCGGTTGCCGGCATTATCTGTTTATCGGCGATGGCGGCGGAGAGGCTGGTGCCGGAACGTACCGCTCTGGTCAGCTGCTGAAAATGGTTCTGCATCTTCTGTACGGAGATAAACTGTGCCGCCAGATCGAGGGCGTTGGTCAGCTCCACCTTGCAGCCAAGCAGGGTCGCCATCATTGTCGCCCATTTGCCCAGCTCAATCTCCTGCAGCCAGCCAGAGAGCAGCGGCAGCTCGGCGATACGCTGAAAACAGCTCTGCCGTATCCGGCTGTTTCTGGCAAGCAGGAGGCCGCCGCCAATAAAGGCAAGGCCGGCAGCGGTGACCAGCAGCAGATGGTCGTTAAAAAAACTGCCCGGTACCAGAATTATTTTAGTGATCAGCGGGATCTTCTGCTCTGATTTACCAAGAATCGATTCAAAACGGGGGACCACCAGCAGGAAGATAAGCACTATCGCACTGATGCCGGTAAAGATAAGGATAGACGGGTAGATAAGTGCTCCGATAAAACGTTTGCGTACTTCAAGATCATACTCCCACTGTTGAAGCCCGGAATGCATCGCCTTGCCGAGATCGCCGGTTATCTCGCCGGATTGTGCCAGCAGATAGAAGTAGGACGGCAGGGGCAGCCCGGCACTCTCCAGCGCCGTGGAAAAGGATGTGCCGCTGCGCACGGCATGGAGTATCTGGCCGCACGCTTTTTTTATGGTGATATTGGTCTCCGTCTCCTCCAGCGCGGCAAGTGTTTCATCAATGGCAATACTGGATTCAAGCAAAGAGACCAGTTGACTGATAAAGACAAGAAGTATCTCGGCGCTAAGCCGCCGCCGGCGCCAGCTTATCGCGCTGCCGGTCGCTTTTTCCTGCAGGGTAAGGGGCGTTATCCCCTGCCGCTGCAGGGTACGGGCGGCCTCTCTGGGCGAGGCGGCCTCTATGGTGCCGGAAAATGTTTTACCCTCACTGTTTATCGCTTTATAGGCTATTTTCACCAGGGCCCCCTTATAGACGATTTTTGTTCTATATATGGATGTATAGACTGGTATATAAATTAATTTTTACTACGGTAATCTATCCGCAACCGGCGTCAGGATAAAGGGATGTTCTAACATTTTGGCGGTGACTCTTTATTATGGCTGGAAATTATCTGGCCCGGCCAGGCGGGATAACGAGAAAAATATAAAAAAAGGGGCTCCCTCGGTAAAAAGGAGCCCCAATACCTTTTTCAGGCTATTTGCAATAAGCGTGGATTATTTGGAGGTTTGTACCATGCTCATATTGCTGATAGAACCGGAAGCGGGATTAACAATCTGATAAACCGCATTCAGCTCATTATCAGCATTGCTTGCCTTAAGGTTAAAGATAAGACTACCACGATTGCCACTGGCAGCCATATCTACCCAATCAGAGCAATCATTAACCAGAGTTCCTCCTGCCGGAATGGTTCCGGAAGTCTGTTTCAGGCTCCATGCTGCATCTTTTTCCTTAATTGAATCCACAGTAAAATCAACGGGGTCAACAGTAGTATTGGTGAATACAGTACGGCAAAGCCATCCGGCGGGAACTTGTACAATAGGTGCCTGGAAAGTGGTAAGACCATTCTTGGCATCTGCCTTTAAGATTGGATTAATATCCAGATCAAAGGTCGTTGGGGTTATTCCCACTTTAGCAGCATATTTGGATTTTTTAATCTCCTCTTTTGCACCAAGAAAAAGCTTAAAAGGATTTACGCTTGTTTTACCCTCTAATGCGTAAACAATCTCAACATTGGCAGGATTTATTTTATTTGCGGCAACAGCAGCAGTCGCAGTATTTCCGTTAATTGTAAAGGCAATATCCTTACCATCGGTAAATTCGGGTGTTGCTCCTTCTACCTCTTCCGGTGAGAGATAAAACATCTTTTCATTTACACCTTTAAAACCGTTACTGGATGTAACAGTAAAAGTAACAGTATCGTCCTTGGTGTAAGCAAAACTAGTTCCATCTGCAGCTTTCAGTCCAGGGGCTACGACCATCTTGGCAGGAAAAAGAGCAACGCCATCTTTGATAAGACCTGGCTCATCGATGAAAACAGCATTTTCTACTGGTCCTTTTGGACCGAGCTTTGCGTCAATCGTAGGACCTGCAACAGCAAAACCGAGAGCTGGCATAGATTTTGCTACTTCGATTTCAGCCTCTTTCCACTCATCAATATCTGATGCATCAACAGTTACCTTAAGAGAGGACATCGGCATTGCAAGTCTTCCATTCACATCAGTAACTCTAGCGCTGAAGGTAAGAGTGTCTCCTGCTGTCAAGTCGCTGGTTTTCGGAATATAAGTGATAACTACATTGTTCTCTCCCATTCCTCCAGATTTCAGCGCGGCACTTTCATCAGCAAGTCCTCCACTAACTGCGCCATTAGCATCAACATATTTAAATATAAATCCTTCCGGGAGGGTAAATGTCAGGTCAACACCTTTATTTTTGGCAATTGCCTTATCAAATTTGAATTTAAGGACATTTTCCAGTTTTATTTCTACGTTAGCTCCCATTGCTTCACTGGCAAATACCATTGCGGTTGTACCGTCATTTGTTACTTCTGCCGCAAAAGAATTGGCCGCCAATAATACAGAACCAATTGCCAAACCTGCCATAAGTTGCTTTTTCATCTCTTTTTTTCTCCTTTCCAGATTTTTGGGGGGAACCGTTAGCCTTTAACGGATCGTCCTGTTGGTGACCAATTCACCATCTCATAAAAAACGCAAGAAACCCTTGCAAAATATAAACAACTTCTCCTTTATTACCTATTTATAAGTCTTATGCAAGAAATTTTTACTGATTTTTGTTTTTTTTCTTCTGCTGTCGCAGCGGCTGCTGCTGCAGCCATTGCCATGTGCCGCTGTTGTCTACCTCCTGCTGCAGCCTTGTTTTCATTGCCTTGGTAAGTACCGCGGCACTATGCTGATCATTGATAATATACGGGACAATCAGCATTACCACCATCTGTTTGGTAGAAGATTTTGAATCGGTACGAAAAAGTTGACCAAGCAGCGGGATATCCTTTAACAGCGGAACGCCGGTGGAATCTTCGGTGGTGCTGTTACTGATCAGGCCGCCAAGCAGAATGGAGCCGCCATCGGTCAGGGTTACTTCCGTTTCAATCTTCCGGGTTAAAATAGAGGGGCTCTGCACATTGGATGAGGAGGTGGAGGAGACATCGCTGATCTCTTGGCTGACCTTGAGATCAACCCGGTTGCCGGAAAAGACAACCGGCTTTACGCCAAGGAGCACTCCTGTTTTGCGGTATTCAATCGACTGCAGCAGCCCGGTTGATTTTTTGGTATCAAAGGCGCCGTCTGATGATGACTGGCTGCTGGTGATGGTGGGCACATCGGTACCCACATCTATGCGCGCCTCAACGCCGCTTTTCACCAGTACCCGGGGCACGGAGATAATATCCACCCGGTTATCGCTGGCAAACAGATTAAGCAGTGCCTTGGTATTGCCGGCACTCTCCAGCGCAAAATTAAAGCCGCCGGTATAGAGCCCCAGCGCGTCAAGGGTGCCGGCGGTGATGGTGGCATCAGGGTTAAAGGCGTGGGAGGTGCCGTTAAAGTTTTTCCATTCAACGCCTTTATTCAGTTTATCGGTAAGGGTTATTTCGGCAATGGTCACCTCTATCAGCACCTGTTTTGACGGGCGGTCGAAATTGCGTACCAGCTGCAGGATCTCACGCCATTGCTGGGGTGAGCCGCGGAAGACCAGGCTGTTACGCAGCTCGTCGGCAACAACCCTGTCGCCGCTTCTGGGCATTGGCTGGACGGCAGGTTTATCCTCTTTTTTCGCCTTGTCATAGCTGGTTTCTGTGCTGTTGTTGACAGCAGTGTTACCGCCGAGCAGGTTGTTAATGGTGGCAGCCAGCTTGGTGGCGGTGGTGTTCTGCACATCGTAGAAAAAGATGCCCTCCATATTCTTCTGTGGTGAGGGTTTATCCAGTGACAGCACCCACTTTGTAATATGATCGAGGCTCTGCCGGGTGGTGGCAAAGGCGAGGATTGCCTGGATGGGTTCCATTGGCAGCAGGATAATACTACTGCTGCTTGCCGGATTGGAGGAGACGGCAAAGCCTTCGGTGGTAAGAACGTCAGTCAGCGATTTAGTCAGCTGCTGAGCGCTGATATTGATCGGATCGATACGCAGGCTGTGGCGACCGCGCATAAAGGGCTGATCGAGCACCTGAATAAGATCCATCGCTTCGGCGACCACATCGGGGCGGCCGATAAAGATAATGGCGTTACGGGCGGTATCTTCTTCTATCTGCAGCTGCTGATTCTGGAAGGTGATGCGCAGCCACTGGGCGATATGAGTGTTTTTTACCACATTAAGCTGGGCATAGAAGAATATCGGGCGGTGATCCGGCGGGACATCGGGCAGGGTGCGACCGCTGACAATAAGCGGCGTCGCTCCGCCTGTCTCTTTACTGGGCACAAAGCGGAGCAGATCGCCCAGCTGCTGTACGCCGACACCATAGTTAGCAAGTACGCGGTTGGCCAGAGAGAAGATTCCTTTCGCATCGAGCGGTGTTGTGGTGCGCAGGGTGATAAGATCGCTCTGATCGGCAAGCTGGGGGGAGACCTCAAAGGAAAGACCAAGCAGATTGCCGTAGAGTTCATTGATAAAGCCGGGCAGCGGCATATCGTGGATATTGAGGGTGGCGGGTTCTATCTCCGGCAGCGCAACCTTGTTACTGCCGGGGGCAGTGATGACCTTTGCCAGAAAGCGGGGTGCCGGCGGCGTATTGAGAAAGCGGGGAGAGCTTTTTTCCGGAGCCGCGATCTCTTTGTCGCCGCTTAGCTGTCCGCTGTTTTCGCTGCTTTTTTTGCTTTTGTTAGCGGGGGTAAGCGGCTGCGGAAAGTGAAATTCGGCGGGCTTGCCGCAGGCGGCAAGGAAAATCGGGAGAATAAAAAGGATAAGATAGTTTTTCATGGTCCACTTTTTATATATAACGGGTATGTTCAGCTGTTTATGGTATCGGTTGTCCCGAGTAAAGATGGAATATATACTGTTGACCTTCTGCTGTCTGTACGGTGATCTCCTCTGCTCCGATTTCAGTGAGCTTTTCGCCGCCGGGCAGGGTATCACCCAGGCGGAAAGGCTGCGGCCGCTTACTCTTTTTGCCTGTTGCGATAAGGGCAGTACGTTGTTTCTGCTGCTGGATAAAACCGAGCAGTCTGAGATCTGGTATTGGTTTTGCCTGTGTTATTCTCTTTTCTTCTGCTGCGACAATGGGAAAAAAACGGTTGATAACAATGCTGCCTTCTGCTGCCTGCGCCTCTTTATCAATAAAGGTGGGGACGCCGGATGCAGCCTCCTTTCTGCGCTCTTCCGTCACGGGGCGGGTGCCGGGTGGAAAGAGGGCGGCGACAGCGATACCGAGGACGATACCGGCAGTGCCAATAAGCACCAATCTGGTAAGGGCAGAGAGTTTCATTTGTCAATCATACAAAAAAAGTGGCAAACGAGGGAAGCGTTTTTTTCCGCATTCTCCCTGAAGACAAAACGATCGATAACGATAAGCAGCGGCTCTTTCTCCAGCATCTCCAGCAGACGAAACAGCTCACTGCGCTGCATCACCGCATAATAGTTTACCGTAATGGAGTAGCAGCCGGCAAGGGCCTCTACCGGTACTGCCGGTTCAATCTTCAGGTGGCCCTGGGGTAAGCTATGCGTTTTCAGTAGTGTAAGCAGTCTGGTGCGGATATTTGCCTGTGCCAGTCCGGTTGTTTCGGCGCGGAAGAAGCGTTTCTCCTGTGCTGCCCGCTGCTCGGCCAGTTTTTTACTGCGCTCAGGCAGGGTGCTGTCTTTGGCGATCTCTTTTTTGCGCATATTCTGCAGCCGGTGATTCTGCAGATCGTTGATTTTTTCGCTGCGCAGAGCGGTAAGATTATCTACCGCAAAAAGCAGCAGCAGCAGGGCTATAACAAAAACTCCCAGGCGCAGGAGGGCGGAGCCGCGCCATTGCGAGGAGATCTCCCTGATAACAGAAATCATTGCATCTTCTCCTCTGCTGTCGCTGTATGTTGTTGTATATGCGGTGTGGCGATGGCGAGACTGAGGTTTATGCCCGGACCTGATTTAGCCGCGGAGGCACTGACACTGCGAAAAAACGGCTTTTTTTCAAAAGCGGCAATAATTGCCGATTCATTAAGTCCGCTGCCGCCTCCTTCTTTTTTTTGCGGGATAAGCTCAAGGGTGAGTTTGGGGTTACGGTAGTTCCAGTCGGTAAGCTCTGCCTGGTGGTCGGCGATGATCTCCAGTGCCTGGGCAAAAAGCATGGTAACGCAAGGGGTGTTGTCCAGTTGATGGACCTTGATTAGATAATGCAGGTCTTTTGCCGCCTGACTGCGGTTCTGCAGGGTAGATTCCAGTTTTGCTTGTAGTTTGTCAGCGGTGGACTGTTCTTTTTCCAGGGCGTTTTTCAGCTGGAGATGCTGGCTGCCAAACCATGTGGCGAGGGTGACGGCGGTAAACAGCAGGGTAAGCCATGCCATCTGTTCCAGCTTCTCCTGCGACGCGACATTGGCAATACCACCGGCGGAGGATTTTGCCCATGGATGGGTGAGCAGAGCCGCCGGCTGGGGAGTGAGCGCGGCTGCGGGCGGTGGAAAATCATTGGTGCGCAGCAGCCAGATCAGTTTTTCCGCTGCAGGTGAGCTCTGCCACCAATGGCTGAAAAGCAGGATATCATCCTGCCAGTACTGCAGTTCCACACCGTCAAGGCACTGACGCAGGATGGGACCGTTGTCTTCTGGTCTTTGCTGGAGGAGAGTCTCCGGGACGGGGCGACTTTTGCCGGCATTATGCTTCTCTGCCTGGGCGCTGCGGGCAGCTTCATCCCATAACCAGAGCTGGGCCCAATCACCCTGGCAGACGATATAACTGCCGGTATTCTGCCAGGGACTCAGCTGGCGCAGGCGGATTGCCAGCGCGTTTTTACGATCCCGCAGGGCAATATTTTTTACCGGCAGCAGCTGATAGAAGCAGAGGCCGCGGCTGAGAACCCAGTCGGCCTTTTGCGGCAGCGGGGTTGACGGCAGCTCTGTTTCAGTAACACCGTTACTGGTGTGTACCCATCGTTTCTTGGAAAAAAGGGATATCTTCATGGGCAGTCAACATATCATCTTGTTGCTGTAGAGAAAAGGAAAAATTACTGTCGATACGCCAGGGAACCCCGTGTGGGCCAAAGGGGGTCAGTTTAATATGAAACTCCTCTGCCCTGTTGTTTTTGTCACTGTAGAAGGTGATCCTCTGTTGCAGCGAAGGGGTAAAGAGGATGGCCATATCGAGGGCGGGGAGTTTTCTGTCGAGGATCTTTTCCAGCTGCCGGAGGGTGGCGATTCTGTAGTTCTGCCGTAGACTGATAATGGTTGCAACTTCCTGGCGGGTGAGTTCCGGCAGGGTTTGCAGTATCTCCCTGCTGGCGGATTGCAGGCTGATCGGTCCGCTGAAGTGGGTGGTGGTAAGACGGGGGAGTCTGTTATCCTTCCAGAGTTCCGGCTGGTCCCAGTCAAGTACATTCTTCAGCTCCCAGGAGGTGTACAGCTGTCGGTTTGGAGGGCCTGTCCTGCCGCGTCTCTTGTAGTGAGGACGTTCGGCTCCGTTTAAATGAAAACTGTCATTGGGGTCGATATAGTCGAGCAGTTTTGCCAGCAGCGCACTGCGGCGTTCCCGGGGGATGTTGAACTGACCAAGGAAGGTGTCCCACTTTACCGGGTCTGGTGTGTTGATGCCGAGCAGCCCTGCCTCATCCTGGATGGTAAAGATAATGTCGCCATACCCTTTATAAGGGCGGTTATTGAGTCTGAGGAGGAATTTTTTGCCGATAGCGGCGGTGTCATCAGCGGCCGGAAAGCGGACGCCCCGGTTCTCCATCTGTCCGGTTGACAGGATATAAAGCAGGGTGTTGAAAGTGGAGAAACGATCACGCGCAAGCTGTGTCTCCATCTGGCTGGCGGCGGCATCGCCAATCTTACGCTCTACCCAGAGGGCAAAGATAGAGGCGGCGATGGTAATCACTGCGAGCAGGATAATGGTCGCGGCCAGGATAAAGCCTGATTGGTTGCGGAGGGAGTACATGACGGCTGATCCGGGAGTTACTGTTTGAGAAATTCGGAAAACAGGATTCGATCTTGTTTGCGGCTGGCAACAGCGGCAAAAAGGGTGCTGAGATGTTCTTTCCTGTTATTTGTTACAGTGAAAAGGATGCCGTCGGGCAGCTGAAGAAGGTGCTTTTTGTCGTATTGCCAGTTGGAGTGGAATATCTGCTTTTCCCTGTTGTTGTTGCGGTAGTGGCTGTTGCCGGCACTGGAATAGGAAAAATGGCACTCTGCCTGCTGCCAGCTGCCCAGCTGCAGCGGCTGCTGGCCTTCCTCTTTATAGATAAGGCTGCAGGAGTTATCTTCGCGCTGGTTGATGACAAGCTGCACCGGAGTCGCTACCCCCGACCTGCCCAGCAGCGGGGAGAGAGTGAGCCCGGTGATCTCGGTGGCCGTGCCGGTAAATTTGTGGCTGCCGTTACTGCTGTCCGCAGTCATCGCCGTCATAACATTTTGCAGCCATTGGCGGCGGAGAACTTCGGGGTTGGCGTTGATGATGGTATTGCCAAGGCTTGTCCGTATCCGGTAGATGTTGGCAATTCCCTGCATAAGAAGAGTCATTACCAGCGACAGGATAAAGAGGACAACCAAGGTCTCCAGCAGAGTAAAACCGTTTTGACGTGGGGTACAAATCATAGTTTTGTCTCCGGTGGTGCACCTGTCTGTATCCAGCCCGCTTTATGGACGGAAAATGAAGAGAGGTGCCGCTCCCCTTCACTCACTGTTACCTGCAGTGAGTAGAGTCCTGTCTGGTAGATACTTTTATTCAGTGAGTATGGTGCTTGACACTGACGGATCGGGGCGATCAGGCTGCTTTGCCATGAAACACTGATATCTCCAATGGTTACAGTACCTTTCGGCTGCAGTAGAGGGTTAACTGTCGACAGCCAGGCGAGTGCGTTGGTGGTTGCCGCTTCTTCCTGGAAAAGGCGTTCGGTGCGGTGGATATTGGCAAGAGATGTGTATATCCAAGAGAACAGGGTGATACCCAGAGTGGCGATAAGGGTAAGGGCGACGATCACTTCCAGCAGGGTGAAGCCGTTACGATTGGATGATCGGCATGGGTGCAACATATCAGTGAATGGTCTCCGGTTGGCAGAATGGTCTTTTCAGAACCATTGTCAGCCTTGTTTGCTGGTTGAAAGCATGAAGGGTGCCGCCGAGGCAGACGCCGCTGTCAAGCCAGATAATATCTTTGGCGGTCTTCAGTTTCCAGCCTGCCGGCAACTCGTATGGCAGCGGTGGTGGCGGTTGTCTGTTTTCAGCCGTTATATTGAGTGCGTTATTGATAACATCTTTCGGTATGGTCGCCGCAATTTTACCGCCAACGCCCCGCTTCATCACTTTTGTACCAATATTAGCTATCTGGATGACAATTTCATCCTTGTCTATTCTGTTGCCGAAGCTCTGGTAAACCTGCAGCAGGCGGGGGGCTGCCATCGCCGCGATAATCGACAACAGAAAGAGAACGATAAGCAGCTCCAGCATGGTAAAGCCCGGTGAACGGCGGAGCTTGCCTGTTACCGTGTTATGGGAGAAAACCGATATCCGCATTATCACCCTCGCCACCTTTTTCTCCGTCCGCACCAAAGGAGTAGAGAGCAAAAGGCATCGAGTTGCTGCCGGGGAGGCTGTATTGATAGGGGTTGCCCCATGGGTCGAGAGGCACCTCTTCATCAAGATAAGGCCCGCGCCAGAGCGATTTCAGCGGTTCATTGCCAGGGGCGTTATAGAGAAGGGCAAGCCCCTCCTGGCTGGTGGGAAAGCGGTTGATATCAAGACGCATGGTCTCAAGGCAGCCTTTCAGCATCTTTATCTGCACTCTGGCGGTTTTTACCTTGGACTCATCAACCCGGCTGAACAGCCTCGGCCCAACAAGACCAGCCAGTAAACCAATAATAACAAGGACAACAAGCATTTCCAGCAGGGTAAAACCCTTTTGCCTCTGTCGTATGACAGTCATTTTCTGTTGTACGGTTGGTTCCTGCATTTTTTGTAAATCCTGTTTTTTCAAATTAATAGCGTTATTTTTTCCCTCTCCAGCACAAAGAGATATTCCAGATCAGACCGGAGATGTCCTCTTGTAATATATTACCGAGAAATCCTCGCTGCCGCCCTGATATTCTTCTCTGGTTGTTTCAAAAAAATTATCCTCAAACCGGGGAAAAAAGCAGTCCCCTGCCACCTGGTGCCTCTGCCCATAATCATCGGGCTGTTCATGGTTGTCTTCTTGAAAAGCTGCAGATCTTCAGGGATATGCCAGGGCAGGGCGTTGTCTCTGCCGATGGTGCGGTTTTGTGCCATTGCCGCTATAATTATCTTTTCCATTTTTCAATATATCCCGGACAACTTTTCATGCTTTTCAGGAAAATAAACCATAAATTCTCTTATCATGTAACTGCTGGCGCATGGCTTGTCAACTTTCAGCAGGCACCAGCAGCGATTTTTTGTTGCTTTTCCAGCTATTGGCAATCATTATAGCGTAATAATCATAAATCTAAAATCCAAAATCTAAAATCCAAAGAGCTTGCTATGAAAATCGTTTGTCCCCATTGTGGAATCAGCGGCAAGACAGCCGACTCTCTTGCCGGGCGGGAGGTTGCCTGCCCGAAATGTGGAGAAAAATTTATTGCCTCCGACGCCGGCATTAAAATGAAGCATCAACAAGTTACCGAGGAAAAGCCTGCAGCCACAACAACTGAAAAAAATAGAGAAGAGGGCGGTGAAGATATCCTTGTTCCCGTTGAATCTCCCGATTTCACAATATCAGAGATTCTTCGTGAGATATGGGAGTTTGTCCGTGACCGTCGTTTTGCCCTTGTCTGCCGAATGGGAACTGTGCTGATGTGGGGAGTGATGGTTGCCATCGCCTGGCTGACCGACAGCGAGAGCGGCCCGTTGATACAGCTGGTGGAGGTGCTGGGACTGCCGTCGAGTGTATTGATTGTCTGCGGATATCTGCTACCCATTATCTCCATGGGGCTCAGTAGTAATGCCCAGGCAGGGCTGTCTTACCTCAGCGTTCGCCAGCGTCTGGGTGAGCAGGTTGGAATAAAAACCTGCTTACGGGGGTTTGACGCCAGACATTTTACATCGATCTTTATTGCCGGGATTCTTAAAACGATACTGGTTATGTTAGGGTTGTTACTTATTTTTCCCGGGATATATTTAAGTATAGCCTATATGTTTGTCTTGCCGTTGATTATTGATCGCGGCCTTAAACCATGGCAGGCAATGGAGCTATCGCGGCAGGCGGTAACCAAGGCCTGGTTCAGGGTTTTCGGAATATATATTATTCTCACTGGCTTACCTGCCCTGATCTCCTTTCTCCTTTTTTCTCAACTTCTGGTCGGAGTCTGGCTGCAGTTTGGTCAGCTTGGAAAACCAGCGAATATAAACGATATTGTTGGTATCCTGTTAATGTACTCTTCTTCTTTTTTTATTTGTCTGCTGCTGATTTTCGTAATTTGGCTCTTTATGTTTCCTTATATTTGTGCCATCTATGGCGTATTGTACGATAAGCTTTTTATAACCCAAAGGATGCACGACAGGAGGGGATGATGAATATGCTGCCATCTGAACTTTACTGGCTGATTATCGGTGTACTGCTGCTGTTGCTGGAGATGGGGCTGCCAGGCTTTGTCCTGTTCTTTTTTGGCGTTGGAGCGCTGGTGGTTTCTGCTGCCCTCTGGCTGCTGCCTGCGGACAGTTTGCCGATTGTCTGGCAGCTTGGTCTTTTTCTGGCTGTCTCCCTGCTTTCGCTTGCAATCCTGCGCGGGGTGATTATGCGCAAGTTTTTCGCGCTGCCAGAGGTGGATAAAAAGGCGCAGGAAGAGCAGGGACAAGAAGATATTATCCATGCTAAACCAGGAGAAAAAGCGGTGGTCAGTCAGGCGATCTATCCGCCTGCGGAAGGGCAGCTGAAGTTTGCCGGCACCTTCTGGCGGGCGACTGCCGATGAACCTGTTGAAGCGGGTGAGGTTGTTGCGGTAGTGAGTCAGCATCAGCTGGTTATTCATGTGAAAAAATGGGAGTCATAGCAGCTGGGGCGGCTCTGCTCTGCCGCCCTGGTTATATCGCTGCCCATTACGGAAAATATTACCAAAAAAGGAGAAAAAGATGACATTCGGTATTAGCGCGTTACTTATTATTATCGCTTTTGTTGCTATTTTACTGTGGAAAACGGCGGTGGTGGTACCGCAGCGCTCTGCTTATGTGATTGAGCGGCTTGGCAAATACCGCGTAACCCTTGAGGCCGGTCTGCATATCCTGGTGCCGTTTTTTGATCGGGTTGCCTACAGGAGAAGTTTAAAGGAAGAGCCTATTGATATTCCGGCACAGACCTGTATTACCGCTGATAACGTTACCCTTGAAGTTGACGGTATTCTCTATCTGCAGGTTATTGATCCGAAGAAATCCGCTTACGGGATTGATAATTACCATTTTGCTGCCGCCCAGCTGGCGCAGACCAGTCTGCGTTCCGCCATCGGTAAGATCTCGCTTGATAACACCTTCGAGGCAAGGGAAAACCTTAACGGCCAGGTGGTGATGGCGCTTGATGAGGCTGCGGAAAACTGGGGAGTGAAGGTTTTGCGTTATGAGATAAAGGATATTCAGCCGCCGCGGACAGTGCTTGAAGCGATGGAGAAACAGATGAAGGCGGAGCGCGAGAAGCGTGCCGAGATCGCCCGTTCGGAAGGAGAGAAGCAGGCGATTCTTAACCGCGCGGAGGGGGATCGGGGTGAGGCGATCTTCCTCTCTGAAGGAGAAAAGGCAAAACGCATCAATGAGGCGGAAGGAAAGGCGCAGGAGATATTGATGGTGGCTGAGGCGACAGCCCAGGGAATCCGTAAGGTGGCCGAAGCCCTTGCCGCTCCGGGAGGAATGGAGGCCGCCAATCTGGAGGTGGCAAAGA
>PDWJ01003294.1_pt1 | contig 16434 bp, 15 predicted proteins | sample 1430881 | NCBI WGS metagenome assembly PDWJ01 (sample SAMN01162460, study PRJNA174530) | Oral metagenome, whole genome shotgun sequencing project. | biome: Marine environment; feature: Marine mammal; material: Swab sample of the gingival sulcus; isolation source: swab sample of gingival sulcus... | reverse complement strand
GCCCGAGGCACTTTTACCTGCACGAGTGATTCGGTCGCTACCGCAATGAGGGCAGCATACTTTGATATAACAACACATGGCTAATTATACATCAAAAAAACAGAAGTGACCCACTACCACGCAGATGAAGGACAAGTCAAGCTTGAAGGTCAAACGGAAAAAAGCGGCGTGGTCGGTCGATTTCCTTGAGAAACTATTGCGGCAAGATGTATGAATATTTCAAGCGATTGCCCTGCGTCCGCCTGTGAATAACACGACAAACAGAGACGGCACAGGCTACAATCATGCTGTTGTCAGTGAACGGAGTGTTACATGAGCCTTCTGTCATTGCTCTTTTTTATTTACCTGCTGTTGATCCCGCTGGTTATTGCCGGTCTGGGGATGTGGCTGTGGCGTTATATGAGCCGGCTGAACTATACTCAGGAGAAGCGCATCCTGCTGACCCTCATTATGACAGCCTGTTTGACTTTTGTTGCCTTCTCACTGGGCATAAAGCTCAATAAACAACGCATGATACTGCCAGCAAACAGCACAGAGCCGACAGAAACAGCCGTTCCGAAAACACCGGAAATTACCGTACCACCGCAACACAAGCAGCGGGAGGCAATCGCCTACCCCAGCAATAAAGCCGGGCCACTGTTACAGAACCAATCCCAGGCTGATCAGCTGCACCTGTTTGAAACCAGCCACTTCCCCGAGCTTTACAAGCAGCGCGTAGCCTTGAACAGCGATATTCGTGATCTGGAAGGTTTCCTGCAGCGTATCCGGGCACTGGCAGAGAAAACCCCCAAGCAATATGCATTGCTTGAAAAGATCGCCCTGATTCGTTACAGCAGTTATAAAAAACTGAAACAGCGCAATATCAGTGTCAGTCAGCACCTGCGGGATTTCTGGGTGCATTACAATACTGGCAACTCGCACGATGCCATTAAAAAATTCACTCCGCTGGCGGAACAGCTCATCCAGAAAATCAAGGAAACCCGCAGCGAACTGAGCAGCAATAAACGCCGTGAGGCGCAGGTGATCAGCAATACCATGAAACAGGCCGGAGGTTCATTAAAGCGCCACACCGTTCCCGGTCACCAGGCCGGAAAAATAACCGCCTATACCCGGCAGAACCGCGAATTGATAACCGCGTGGCTACATGAGAAAGGATCAATGGATATTTCAGACGTACTGAATGAACTGGTGGAACAACGCAAACTGATCAATGACCGTATCCGGCAAATTCAATCCTACCGCCAGCTTTATCCCGATCTGGACAAACGGCTAGCCCGTACCGAACAGCTCTGGACACAGGCCAGGGACAGCAATTATTACGCCGAATATCGTCTGCTGTACGCTACAGAAACCAGATATGTGGTTGAATACATGAATCTGGCCAGCAAGACTGCCGATGCACGGCTGGATAAGGAACTGAGCACTTACACCCGCTCCATAGCCAAACACGCAGATGCGGCACTGGAGAAAGCGGAGCAGGCTTATCAACCGGCCCGTGTGCAATAGAACCTCTGTTCTGTACCACCTGTATTTTGATACAGGTTATTATTTATAATTTACTCATCGACACGGTAATTCAACTTAAAATCAATCACTTTAAGATAATGGCGTTCTTCCTCCAGATCCGCAAACAGTAGCGGCCGTTTCGTATCCTCTGCTGCAAAACCTAGTGCCAGTTCACGCTTGCCAGCACGGATTTTCTTCAGCTCCAGCGCCTGTTCACCCCGCGAACGGTGTAACAATACCGCCAGTCGCAGAATCACACTCATAAACGGTGCTGCCCTGAAACGCTCAGATTCCAGATCATCATAATAACGTGCCGGAATTTTACGCCGATGAGTCCGCACCAGCACGCTGAGCCAGGCCTGTTCCTCGCTGGAAAACCCGGTCAGATCCATATTTTCCAGCAAATAGGCACCATGTTTGTGGTAGCTGCTGTGCGACACCGACAAACCCAACTCATGCAGATCCGCTGCCCAGCCCAGTAACTCACGCAGTTCCGGGGTTAATTTCCAGTCATCGGCGCAGGCATCAAATAATTCCTCTGCCGTCCTGCGCACGGTTGTGGCATGCTCCACCTCAATCTGAAACCGCTGTTGCAGCGCCTGCACCGTCTTGCTACGCAGATCACCGTATTGCAGCCGATCAATGCAGTCATATACCAGCCCTTCGCGCAGTGCCCCTTCCGAAACCAGCATCTCTTCAATTTCCAGCGCCTCAAAAGTACTGAGCAGAATCGCCAGACCACCGGCAATCACCGGCTTGCGCTCATCACTGAGACCGGGAATATCCAGTCTGCTGATATGTCCGGCATCAATCATACGCTTTTTCAGCGCTTTCATATGCTCCAGCGTAATACGGTATTCCGACAGGCCGCTTTGATGAATCATTTTCATCACCGACTTGATGGTACCGGAAGCACCGGTGGCAGAATCCCAGCCAATCTGCCGGTAGCGGCGCTGAATCGGCATCAGTTCCAGCCTGGCCGCCGTCATCGCCTGCTTCCAGCAGGATTTTTCCAGCTGGCCGTCAGGGAAAAACCGCTGGCTACTGCTGACACAGCCCATGTGCAGGCTTTCCAGGTGACTGGCCTCAAAACCCCGGCCAATAATTAACTCGGTACTGCCCCCACCAATGTCCATGACAAAACGCTGACGGCTATCCTCTTCCGCCAGCATATGCGACACCCCGAGATAAATTAACCGTGCTTCCTCACGACCACTGATCACCGACACCGGGTGACCCAGCGCCCGCTCTGCCTCGTCCAGAAAACGCCGTGCCTTGCGGGTCTGGCGCAATGTATTGGTGCCCACGGCGGTGACATCCGCAGACGGAAAATCCCGGATTCTTTCACCAAAACGCTGCAGACAGGCCAGTGCCCGTTCCTTCACTTCTGCGGAGAGATTTTTGTTTTCATCCAGCCCACTACGCAGTCGCACCGACTCACGCAACTTGTCCAGTATGCGCATGTGCCCGAGTTCATCAACACCGGCCACAATCATGTGGAAACTGTTTGACCCCAGATCAATGGCCGCAATTTTACGCTCGTTCTGTGTACTCATTGGTATTTTGCCCCCCTGACACTCTATGGACAGTTCAGTCAATAAAAGTCGCCCTGAACCTGACTGCAAGCGGATATTAAAAGGTTAATCATCATGGAAGTAATCCGTACCATTGTCCGGTGCTTTTTCCTGCAAGCGCTTGACCCTGATCACCGAGGGTATATGCTCAACCAACCGGATAATTTTATGCAGATGCTCCAGATCACGCACGCGGACAATCCATCGGGTTTCCTTGATATTCTGGTCGCCACTGGTACTGATATCTTCAATATTGACATTCATCTGCCGGAACAATTCGGCGACATGAAAGATAACACCGGGCACATTGTAGGCCTGGGTATGAATACCAGCCATAAATAACTGATCGTTGTCCACCTGTTCCGCCCAGGCCACCGACAGAATGGCTTCCGGTTCCACAGTGGCGGCCAGCACCGAACAGTTCTCGCGATGGACTTCCAGGCCGTGATCCGGATTCAGGTGCGCCAGCACCGGGTCTTTCGGCAACGGATAACAACAACTGCAGAAATGCACCAACAGGCCATCTGCTCCCTTTACCAGCAACGGTGTATGCTCATTTTCCGTTCCGGCTTCGCTCGGCCCGGCCCTGGTGTCACCACTCAGGTTCAATAGCTGCCGGGACAACAGCCGTGCATAATGTTCGCCTTTGGCCAGTGACAAAAATAGCTCATCCAGATCGGCCATTTTGAATTTACGCAGGAAACGTTGCAGGTCATCCGGCCTGATTGCTGCCAGTGAGCTATTATGGTTCTGCAATGCCTGTTCCAGCAGCTTCCGCCCCAACACCAGCCGATCCGCTGCTTTCTGCTGACGTAGCCAGCTGCGGATCTGTGACCGTGCCTTACCGGTCACCACAAAATTCAACCAGGAAGGCTGCGGGGTTGCGGCATCATCCGTCATGATTTCAATAGTGGCACCATTTGGAATGCGGGTGCGCAATGGCACGTCCTCACCATCCACTCTGGCTCCGACACAATGCTGGCCGATTGCACTGTGAATGGCATAAGCATAGTCAATCATTGAGGCACCGCGCGGAAACTCCTTGACATCACCACGCGGGGTAAAGGCATAAATCTCGGTCAAAAACAGATCAGCCTGTAGATCCGAGTAAAACTCAACGGCACTGCCCGCTTTCAGTCCCAGATCCCTGACCTGCTCCAGCCAGCGATCCAGGGCATCCTGGGTAATCTGCGCTTTCTGGCTGGATTGTAAATCCGGATAGCGCCATTGTGCAGTAATGCCGTATTGCGCGACGTGATACATGGAGCGGGTCTGAATCTGGACACGTACCGCCTGCCTGTTCGGGGTATACACCACGGTACGCAGCGCCTGAAAGCCATAGGTGCGCGGTGTTGAAATAAAATCGATAAAGCTGTCCGGTTTCGGGTTATACAACGCATGCACAACACCCAGGGCGCGATAACATTCGTCTACTGTGCCCACCAGGATGCGGATATCCAGCGTCTCGCGCTTTTCATCAAAACGCTTGCCATAGCGCTTGATGCGCTCATAAATCGAAAACGGGTTTTTTCGCCAGATAAACGTCAGGCTGCCAGGCATTTTTTCCCGCACCGCCTCCAGTACCGTATTAAGAATGTCCTTATGCAGCGCACGATTATAGTCAAGATAACGGTTGAGTGACTGCTGCAATACCTGACTGCGCCACGGGTAAAGGTGCTGAAAAGCCAGTACCTGCATATTGCGCCGCAGGGCATTCAGACCCATCCGTCGCGCCAGTGGTACATAAATCGTCAGGGTTTCTTTGGCAATTCGCCGTTGTGAGGCGGTTTTTTTGAATCCGAGGGTACGCAGATTATGCAACCGGTCTGCCAGCTTGATCAGAACAACACGAAAATCCCCGGTCATTGCCGCCATCATTTTCTGAAAACTGGCAATGGTCGCTTCCTGTTTATTGGCGAAGCTGTCGCCCTCCAGCTTGGTGACACCATCCACCAGCTGTGCCACCACTGTACCAAACCGTTCCGCAATATCCTCTTCGGTGTAATCCGTATCCTCAATCACATCATGCAACAATGCCGCACACAGGGTTTCGGCATCCATGTGCATATCTGCCAGAATCCGGGCTACTTCCAGCGGATGGGTGATATAAGGCTCACCGGACAGGCGCACAACATGCTGATGGGCCTCACCCGCCAGAATAAAAGCGTTATAAACCCGGTGGCTGTCTTCTTCCGACAGATAACGCTCAACCATATTCATCAGATCCGCAGCGCGGAAAAGATCATTGGAAGGAGGAGTACTCGACATAATGGTGTACCCGTTACCGGCTTTAATTAAGGATACCTGAACCGTATAAGCTTATTCCATTGCCGGAATATTAATCTCAAAGGCATCTTCAATCACCGGCTCAGCCGGTGCGGTATCCAGCAGTCCGACGGCAATTTCACGCAGGGCGATCACCGTTGGCTTATCACCTTCTTCTTCCACCAGCGGCTGGGCACCGTTGGCAATCGCACGGGCGCGTTCAGCGGCTTTTAACACCAGTTCAAAGTTGTTTTCGACATGTTCCAGACAGTCTTCAATGGTTACACGTGCCATATAAATTCAAAACCCTTCTAAATGCTCATCAGCGTTCGATTATAACCCAACCCTTGTACTGGCAAAAAGAAAAAACAGAACACCGCCGAGTCTTATCGGATCATCAACTCACAACCTATGTTGCAAAGCGGCAAAATCTGCTGACCCGTTTCCTGTTCCGGCTTGCACCAAAGCCCGGCAAGGCTTACCATGCCGGTCTTTTCAGAAAAATATCTAGAATCGGAAACTAAAAATGCGTAGTCATTATTGTGGACAGGTGGATGAAAACCTGCTGGATCAGGAAGTTACCTTGTGCGGGTGGGTCAATCGTCGCCGTGATCACGGTGGGGTGATTTTCGTTGATCTGCGTGATCGTGAAGGACTGGTACAGGTGGTTTTTGATCCGGATCATGAAGCCATGTTTGCCACTGCCGAGCGGATTCGTAATGAGTACGTATTACAGGTCAGGGGGCGGGTGCGCCATCGCCCCGAAGGCACTATCAATGACACCTTGCGCAGTGGCAAGGTAGAAATTCTCGGGCTGGAGCTGACCGTACTGAATGCTGCGGAAACCCCTCCCTTCCAGCTGGATGAAGACCATGTTGGTGAGGAACATCGCCTGACTTACCGTTATATTGACCTGCGTCGCCCGGAAATGCAGCATAATCTGCAACTGCGGGCCAAAGTCACCGGATTTATGCGCCGTTATCTGGAAGACAATGGCTTTCTGGATATTGAGACACCGATGCTCACCAAGGCAACTCCGGAAGGGGCACGCGATTATCTGGTGCCCAGCCGCACCCATCCCGGTAACTTCTTTGCCCTGCCCCAGTCACCACAGCTGTTTAAGCAGCTGTTGATGATGTCAGGCATGGACAGATATTTTCAGTTCGCACGCTGTTTCCGCGATGAGGATCTGCGGGCAGACCGGCAGCCGGAATTTACACAGCTGGATGTCGAAACTTCCTTTATGGATGAAGACGGCATTATGAACATCATGGAAAACATGATCCGGCAACTGTTCAAACAGCTGCTGGGCGTGGATCTGGGTGATCACTTCCAGCGCATGTCCTATGCCGAGGCGATGGACAGATTTGGCTCTGACAAGCCCGACCTGCGTATTCCGCTGGAACTGGTGGAAGTCAGTGATCTGATGCAGAACGTGGAATTCAAGGTTTTCGCGGCTCCGGCGAAAGATGGAGGCAGTCGTGTTGCGGCATTGCGCCTGCCGCAGGGAGCGGATCTGACCCGTAAGGAAATCGACGATTACACTAAATTCGTTAGCCGTTACGGGGCGCGTGGTCTGGCCTATATCAAGGTCAACGATATTAGTGCCGGTCGTGAAGGAATGCAGTCACCGATTCTGAAGTTCCTGCCGGATGAGACGATTGACGGCATTATGCAACGGGTGGGGGCCGAAAACGGGGACCTGGTGTTCTTCGGTGCCGATAAGGCTCGGGTGGTTAATGATGCACTGGGTGCACTGCGGGTGCAGCTGGGTCTGGATCGTCATCTACTGACCCGTGAATGGTCAGCATTATGGGTAGTCGACTTCCCGATGTTTGAACGGGATAACAACCGCTGGAATGCCCTGCACCATCCGTTTACAGCGCCTTCCTGCTCTGCTGAAGAGTTGAAAGCTGATCCGGGCAAGGCACTGTCGCGGGCTTATGACATGGTACTGAATGGCACTGAAGTCGGTGGTGGCTCGGTGCGTATCCATGATCCGGAAATGCAAAACACAGTATTTGAGCTGCTGGGTATCAGTGATAAAGAGGCGGAAGAGAAATTTGGCTTTCTGTTGACAGCGCTGAAATATGGCTGTCCGCCGCATGGGGGGCTGGCCTTTGGTCTGGATCGCCTGATAATGCTGATGACCGGCAGTCAGTCGATTCGCGATGTAATGGCATTTCCAAAAACACAGACGGCGGCCTGTTTACTGACGGATGCACCGGCCGGGGTTCCGGCCAAGCAACTGCGGGAATTGCATATCCGGCTTAAGTTACCCGAGGTTGCGACGGATTAGTCGTCTTTGGTTCAGCGGGTGGTGGCTCCGGTACGCGTCAGCCACCGCCAGACCATGGAATGACTCTGACCATCATGACCGGTCAGCAAATAATGCAACACCTTTTCATTCTGCGTCGCCCATTCCATCTCCCTGCGCACCTTGCGGGTGGCACACATCAGAATCCGGTCGCTCACCTGTAACTCCACCTCATCTTCCGGCACCAGCAAAGCGGCCCCCTGCCGTTTCAGCAATAATGGAATCACCGCCAGACGCTGCTCACGGTCACTGGGTTTACGCAGCAGGGTGTATAACGGCACTGTAAACGCACTGCCCGGCTTACAGACCTGATACAAGGCCGGTGTGCGATTTTTAGCAATTTTCAGCTCCCATAAATACGGCACATTATCATCCGTCACCGCCAGAATACGGCTGAGCAACTGGTTGGCCCAGCTTTCATCACATTCAGCTGCCAAATCCAGAAATTCCCCGATCAGCGGCGTGCGTAATAATGCAAAAATCTTATGCGCCACCACATCACCGCGTTTCATCGTCAGGTGGCATCGCGCCTTATCAAAAATCGGTGCATTTTCCCGGTTATTCTGCCGCGCCACCATGAAAATATCCGGATTCAGTTCACGCGCCGTCATCAGAATCGACAGGTTATTACCATCATTATCCGTCGCGGCAACAATCCCCGTCGCCTCGTGGATACCGGCCAGACACAGGGTTTCTGTGTCCGTACCGCCACCTCTGACGAACTGCTGTGGCCAGTTTTTCAGTGGCAGCTCCGGCTCGACAATGGTTGCCTCAATACCGATGTTGCTAAAGCGTTCATATAAAATCCTGCCCAGCCGCCCGTAACCACAAATCAGCCAGCGGCCCGGTTGCGGGAATGTCGGCTCCATCAGTGTTTCATGTGGCACTCCGGTTATCCATTCAAACAGGGTGTAATGACCGGGATGCTGTAAGGCCAGCATCAGTCGTCCGGCAAAAATCTCGAAGGGATTAATCGCGATATTGTCCCCGAAAGAACTGATGTTGGCGACTGCTTCATCAGAATCCGCCCGTGCCAGAAAGCGGATTTCCGGATTCAGCAGGTGTGTCGCCAGTGCAATCAGCAGATTCACCTGATCCGAATAGGTCAACGCAATCACTCCCAGACAATAAGGGCTGGTCACCCCGCCCGCCTCCAGCATCGTTGGCCGGGAAGCATCCCCGATAATTGCCGGCGGATGGTAGGCAAAATCCTGTAACTCCAGCCTGCTGATCGCCGCTTCATCCTGGTCAATCACCACCGAACGTATGCCCTCTTCAGCCAGTGCATGGATCAGAATGGCACCGGTATCACCGCTTCCGCACACCAGATAAAAGGGAGTACGCAGGCGCTGTACCCGGCGCCGGAAGGCATATTCATTGCGCAGCTGGCGAAATGCCGGGTCCTGCAGCACACTGAGCAGCATTCCGATGCTGTATAACCAGCCGATCACCGTGGCATAAATGGTAAACATCGCCCACAGACGCTGGGCATCGCTGAACGCATAAGGTATCTCGCCAAAGCCAATGGTGGAGGCCATGTAACTGACAAAATAAAAGGCATGAAAAAAGGACATGTACCAGACATTGCCCTGATCATCCTGACCGGGGATCAGCCAGAAGCCGAGTATCGAAACTGCATAAACCACAATCAGCAGAATCAGCGGTTTACGCAAGCGGCGCAGCAGAATATAGAAAATATCCGGCATTAGCGGCGTACGGTAATGGTTTCAGCCAGCAACAGCAGCACAGAGGTAATATTGGCCAGCAATGCCCCGCCGGACAGGGAGACAATCGATACCATATGCCCCGGTGTCATCCCGGTACTGCTGATATGCTCCACCCAACCCCAGAACAACGCAGCCAGCATTAACTGCAGATCAGCCACCAGACTGGTCGCCAGCAGAATTGCCCCCATGTGCGTACGGTCGCCAATCTTCAGCAGCGTGGCAATCAGACTGACGACCACGGCAGCAAATAATTCAAGCACATGATGATGTTGCGGGTTATCAATATCCCCGATAAAAAAACCAAAGTTCAGGGTCAGGGCTAAAACGATAAAAAAACCGAAAACAACTTTTTCCAGATTCATAGGCACACTCCGGCCCGTAGTCACAGGTAACCATAGTTTACGGTTTGATCAAGGTGAATTAAAGTCTGATCAGAATCCGGAATCAAAGACGTTATCTTGCTTTCTCTTTTAATTTACAGAAAGGCCGACAAATCTGCGCCAAACTGAGATAATTCCCGGCATGCGTACTCCCCGATTTTATTACGCTGGTGATCTGAAAACCGGCAATACACTGGAGCTGCCCACGGAATTATTTCGCCATGCCATACAGGTGTTGCGGATGAAAACCGGGGAAGCCCTGATTCTGTTTAATGGCACCGGCGGTGAATTTCTGGCTGAGCTGAAGACCGTAACCAAGCGTCAGGCAACGGTTGCTGTCCACACCTTTGATCCGGTCAATCGTGAATCTGCACTGCAACTGACACTGGTACAAAGCATTATCAAGCCGGATAAAATGGATCTGGCGATACAAAAAAGCGTGGAACTGGGTGTGACAGCCATTCAGCCACTGCTGACCCGGCGCAGCGTGATACGTCTGGGCCGTGACCAGCTGGATAAAAAACTCGGCCACTGGCAGGCGGTGGCAGTCAGTGCCTGTGAACAGTCCGGACGCACTGCCCTGCCTGATATTCTGTCACCGCTGAGCCTTGATGACTGGCTGGAAAAACCAGTGAGTACCACAGCAATCCGCCTGATGCTGATGCCGGGTGACTATCCACGCCTGGCAGAACTGGCAGCCAGCCTGACTCAGACAGAACAGATCAGTCTGATTATCGGGCCGGAAGGTGGTTTTAGCGATAATGAAGTGGCATTATGCCAGCAAAACGATGTCATGGTTGCTTCGCTCGGGCCACGCATCTTGCGCGCGGAAACAGCAGCAATCAGCGTGACCGCCCTGTTGCAGCAACACTGTGGTGATCTGTGATTGATTGATGATGTTCAACAGTATGACTTATTCACCATTTTTATTCGCAGCCGACTCTGGTGCGACCAGCTCTGTCCTTATCTGCGTGATATAGTCATCAATCGCCAGCGTCGGAGCCAGACGAAGATCCAGCGAGCTCAGTTCCCGGCTGAAGCGGGCTTCGCCGGTGAATTCATCAGCAATCGCCAGCCGGTCAGCATAATCGGCGGCTTGGTACAGAATCATCGGTGCACTGAATAACAATGCAATACCGGCTGCCTGCAAGAACCGGGCATGATGCACCAGCCGGGCATACAGATACAGTAACACCGGCATCCAAAAAAAGTCACCGATGACACTGACCCAGGCCATCGGCCAGGTTGCGGTCAGCAGGTAGTTAAGTTTGTGGCCGATTTCACCAACCAGTTGTGGCCCGAGCATTAACAGCGCCGCAAAACTCAGCGCTGAACCAATTTCCCAACGCCGGATCGAGACACGGCTGATTCCCGCCACCACCAGTGTCAGCACCATCATCGCCAGTACATACGGCATCAGATCGCTGAGATAATAGGACGACTCCTTGGTATAGATGGTTTCCAGGTATTTTTCGAACAAAAACACCAGCAACGTGATGACCATCAGAACGACAGACCAGGCCGGTTTGCAAAATAGCAGGTACACCCCGGAACAATTGCGCACACTGGTTTTCTCTACCGCCATATCAGAACGCAGAATCCGGGCGTGCCGCGTGCCCAGCAGAATATCCACCGGTTTATCACCCACCTTCAGTGTCAGTGCCTCATCACCCAGCGGCAGACGGTTGACTTTCGAGCCGTTTTCTGACGACAGATTACAGAGAATCAGCTGACCGTCGTCATCCAGATCAATCTCCAGATGATGGGCAGAAACCGTGGCATCCGATAAAATAATATCATTGTCCAGCGCCCGGCCAATACGCACCGGAAAGCTTTGCAGACGATGATAGTGACTCAGGCTGCGTGTCTGCACCTCCAGAATCCATTCAGCCGGTTTCTTTTGAGTTATCCGTGCCATTGGAAAGACCCCAGCATACGTTGTAACAGATTGATCGCACTGGCAAAGTCAGCTCCGGTCAGATACAGATCAAATAACATGCCACGTTTTGGCTCACCGACCATCGCACCAGTCACCAGCACGTCACTCAACCCGTGATAATGCCGGTAATCACGTCGGCATACCGTCATCTTGAAGTCCTTGCCGGAGACATCGACAAAGTGCGTCTTGCAGCGAAACGGGGTAACACTTTTACGGTCAGACCGAATCCGCAAACCGGAATTATTGTTCAGCTCATAGTTACGATAAAAGCGTGGCGGAATCATTTGCTCTGTTTCATACCAGGCATACTGATACTGCACACTGCCCACGCTCTGTTTCTTGTTCAGATAAATTTCCAGCTCATTGGAGCAGTTTGCCGCCGATATTTCCACCAGACCGCGCTCTTCCGTTTCATCACTGCCATCCCAGCAGTTGACCGATCCCCCCATTGCCCCGGGCACAATAAAGCGTCCGATCACAATACCGTCCCACTCATTGTCCAGTAAACCTGCGAGCATCTCGATACTTTTGGCACTGAGCTGATTGGTAATCTCGCGGTGAAAGTCATCTGAAGGCCGATAATCGCGTAATTTAATCCGCTCCAGCAGGATATTCAGGTACTGTGCCGAAACCAGAAAACTCACATCATCCCCGGCCGTAGCAACATTAATCCCGATCACCTTACCGGCTTCATTCAGCGTCGGGCCACCACTCATGCCCGGATTCAGGCTGCCGGAAAACAGAATATTGTTTTCTTCACTGTTACTGAGAATACCGTTATTGGTACCACTGATAATCGAAAACCCCAGATCCAGCGGGTTGCCCAGCGAATACAACCCGGCCCCTTTTTCTGGCACGGTATCCGTCTGTAACGGTTTGCCCAGTGCATTATTCGCTTTCAGCACGGCCAGATCATGCAGCACATCCACGTCCAGCAATTCCAGCTCGCCGGTTGCACCGGAAGTCGATAAATATTCCAGGCGAAAATTACCCGGATCACTGACATAATCACTGACCACATGATAATTGGTTGCAAGAATATCTTCGCGCTCCACCAGAAACCCCGAACCAATCGTGGTTTTATTGCTGGTTTTACGATTTACCACCTGCACCTGATAAATGGATTGCTCAGCTTCAGCATAAATACTGGTCGACAGCGTTTCAGCCTGAACGGGGGCCATTAACAGCCCTGCAAACCACCCTGAAAAAAGAACCCGTCGTAACATCCCTGTAACCCGAACCCGGCCTCTTATTTTAATTCCGCAAACACAGCCCTTGCAGCGGCCAGTGTAGCAGCAATATCGTCATCGGTATGTGCATTTGACACAAAACCGGCCTCAAAAGCGGAAGGTGCCATATAAACGCCACGATCCAGCAGGCCATGGAAAAACCGGTTGAAGCGTTCAATATTACACTGCGTGACCTGCCGGTAACGGGTCACCTTGTCTTCATCAGTAAAGAACAGACCGAACATACCACCGACATGATGGGTAGTGAACGGAATACCGGCCTCCGCTGCAGCCTGCGACAGCCCTTCTACCAGCTGTATGGTTTTGGCAGTCAGGGCCTCATAAAAACCTTCACGACCAATGATTTCCATCATCTTCAGTCCGGCGGCCATGGCCAGCGGATTACCGGAAAGCGTACCGGCCTGATACACCGCACCCAGCGGCGACAGGTGCTCCATAATATCACGGCGGCCACCAAAAGCCCCCACCGGCAGGCCACCACCAATAATCTTGCCCAGCGTGGTCAGTTCTGGACTGACATTATACAGTGCCTGTGCCCCCCCCAGGGCAACCCGGAAGCCGGTCATCACCTCATCAAAAATCAGCAGCGCCCCGCTGTCATCACACACTTCACGCAGCGTCTCCAGGAAACCGGGCACTGGCGGCACACAGTTCATATTGCCCGAGACCGGCTCAACAATAATACCGGCAATCTCGGTACCTTTTTCCGCGAACACTTCGCGCACCTGCTCGCTGTTGTTGTAATCCAGCGTCAGCGTGTATTGCGCCAGTTCTGCCGGCACACCGGGTGAATTAGGCTCACCAAACGTCAATGCTCCGGAACCGGCCTTAACCAGCAACGAGTCACCGTGACCGTGATAGCCACCCTCAAATTTAATAATGAAGTTACGCCCGGTGAAACCACGGGCCAGACGAATCGCTGACATGGTGGCTTCCGTACCGGAGTTCACCATGCGCACCATCTCCATGGACGGTACGATGTCACAGACCTTGTCCGCCATACGCACTTCAACTTCAGTCGGCGCACCATAGCTCAGCCCCGCCAGTGCCGCCTCACGCACGGCTTCAATCACTTCCGGGTGAGCATGCCCGGCAATCATCGGCCCCCAGGAACCAACATAATCAATCAGTCGGTGACCGTCGGCATCATACAGGTAAGCACCTTCAGCGCGGGCAATAAATCGCGGTGTACCACCGACACCGCGAAAGGCCCGCACCGGTGAATTGACACCGCCGGGAATAGACCGTTGCGCCTGCTGAAACAGTACTTCAGATTTTGTCACGGAAAAACCTCATCTAGTTATCAATTAACGGTGCCAGCTCATGCAAGGCCCGACGATAGACCCGGCGTTTAAAAAACACTACTTTTTTCGCAGGCATCCAGTAATCCACCCATTCCCAGTGATCAAACTCGGGCTTGGGGGTGGCTTGTAAATTTACATCCCTGTCCCGGCATAACATCTGTAACAAAAACCAGCGTTGTTTTTGTCCGATGCATAACGGTTTAGAGCGACGGCGTATCATGTAATGGGGAATGCGGTAGCGTAACCAGCCACGCGTCTGGCCAATTATCCTGACATGATCTTCCTGTAATCCTGTTTCCTCATGTAACTCCCGAAACATGGCCTCGACCGGTGTTTCACCCTGATCAATCCCGCCTTGCGGAAATTGCCAGGAGTTTTGTCCGAGTCGCTTACCCCAGAATACTTTACCCTCGCAATTACAGAGGATGATTCCGACATTGGCACGGAAACCTTCCTCATCAATCACGACTATCTCCAAAATGCTTGAACTACTGTAATTTTTTCACAATCCTCATGATTCGGCAATTTTAAGCGGGTACAATTCTGATTTTTTCTGCTAAACGTCGGGAGTTTCCATGACCCTTGCCCTGTTTGACCTCGATAATACACTGCTCAAAGGTGACAGTGATCACGCTTGGGGAGAGTTTTTAATCAACCACCAACTGGTTGATGCGGAAGCCTATCGCCAGGCCAACAACCGTTTTTATGGCCAGTACAAGGATGGCACGCTGGACATTCATGAATACAGCCGTTTTACATTGAAGTTTCTCAGTGAGAATAACATGGAAACGCTGGACAGATTACACCGGCAGTTTATGCAGACAATGATTCTGCCAATGATTGATGACAAGGCGCGGCAACTGATCCACCATCACCGTGAACAGGGTCACACGCTGATGATTATTACCGCTACCAATCGTTTTGTCACCGAACCGATTGCTACTGAGCTGGGTATTGAGCATTTGTTGGCGACTGAACCGAAAAGGGTAAAGGGTCATTACAGCCGCGAACTGGAGGGCGAACCGGCTTTCCGCGAAGGCAAGGTCATCCGCCTGCGGGAATGGCTGGCTGACCGTGAAGAAACCCTGCAAGGCAGCTACTTCTACAGCGACTCCTTCAATGATCTGCCGTTGCAAAATCATTGATAAACAGACACCTTACCGGGGCTTTTTTGAGCTGGATGTCTACCAGCTGCGCCATGAGCTGTTTGCCGGGGGCTGGTCGAATGAGGTGTGCCGTGAACAGCTGTCTCGCGGGCGGGCAGTCGCCGTGTTATTGCACGATCCAAATACGGATCAGGTGTTGCTGGTTGAACAGTTTCGTATTGGTGCCATTGCCGATCCGCAGGGGCCGTGGATGCTGGAGATTATTGCCGGTATTGTCGAGAACGGCGAGCAGGATGAAGCCGTTGCCCGTCGTGAAGCACAGGAAGAAGCAGGCTGTGAGCTGATCAGCGTCGAACCCATTGCCGATTACTACCCCAGCGCCGGGGGCTGTAGTGAAACCATCCGTATTTACTACGCACCACTGGATTTATCAGCAGTGAAACCGGGCATTCACGGTCTGGCCGATGAAAACGAAGACATCAGCACCTTACTGGTCTCGCACAATACGGCGATGGCGTGGTTAAAACAGGGAAAAATCCGCTCTTCCATGACGATTATTGCCCTGCAGTGGCTGGCACTGAAAAAGGCTGGTAGCTAACAATTCTCCGGCCAGCCTTTGTCTGGATCCGATAATAACCGTGATCACTTACTTCATGGAGTGCAGACCGATCATATTGCCTTCAGTGTCATTGACAATAGCAATAAAACCATGCGGATCAATAGATGTTTTTTCACGGAATATGCTGCCACCGTTTTCTACAGCACGGGCCGCTTCCTCAGCACAATCTTCGCACTTGAAATAGACCAGCGTACCACCGGGGCCGGAAGGCACTTCATCCATACGGATCAGGGCACCAGTGGCACCGTAGCCTTCGTCAGACAGGCTGAAGCTGAGCATTTCCATCTTGCCTGCACAATCTTTCTGCCACTCCGGTGATTCCGGCGCTGGCAGCGCTTCTAGTGTGAGCTGAAAAACATTTTCGTAAAAAGCCTTGGCCCGCGCTATGTCCTGTACATAGATCTCGAACCAACCGACAGGGTTGCCTTGCATTCTCTTTCTCCTTGG
>PDWJ01003092.1_pt1 | contig 16436 bp, 12 predicted proteins | sample 1430881 | NCBI WGS metagenome assembly PDWJ01 (sample SAMN01162460, study PRJNA174530) | Oral metagenome, whole genome shotgun sequencing project. | biome: Marine environment; feature: Marine mammal; material: Swab sample of the gingival sulcus; isolation source: swab sample of gingival sulcus... | reverse complement strand
ATGATTTTCGTGTCGGAAGGTGCAAGGTTTTTGTGAAGAATCGATGAATTTCTATTCACTTACAGCGACCAAAATAGCAAATTTAATTAAATTTTTCAATAAATTATTGATTGTTCAGCAGGCCCTACCTGCTGGATAGTGTTCACCGGTAATTGCTGGGTCAGCGTCGGGGTGTTAAACAACTTGATCATACCTGTCAAGCTGTGTTACGGGTTTTGATGAATTAATACACATGATGGTCTCTTAAAGCGTCAAAAAAAGCATAAATTCTATTTATATTTTCAGTGTGTTAGATCTGTTAAAAGGGTAGGATCAGACTTTTTACGACGGCATCAAATGTAGTTAACTAGCCATTGTTTTTAACAGCCATTTACGGAGATGAACGCATGAACCCTAACGCTTTAAAAAAAATACTGACTCAGACACTGGTATTCTTTTTCGTATCCTTACCCGTTAGTTCCTTCGGTTTTACGGCTTCCGACCTGACAGGAACCTGGCACTTTTACTGGATGACCACCACGAAATACTATAGTGGCACGAAATTTCCTGCGTTCGGAAAGATCATCCTGAATGGCGGAGGGGTTGTCACCAGCGGCAGTTATAATTCCCTTGTCAGTAAATCAATCACCGGTGGAGGGCTCGCGGTCGGCTCCAGGGGGAAGATCAGTGGCGAGCTGTATCTGGCGGACGATGAGACCCAGCAAAACAATGTGACCCAGACCATTGAAGGCTGGATGGATGCGGATAAGAATTTCGTTTACCAGGTGGTTTCGTGGATGGAAAACAACACCCTGCATCTGGCCTCCGGACTGATGATCAAAGAGACTGGAACTGATTTTGAGGAATCGCAGTTGTGGGGAAACTGGGAAGGCTTTGCGATAGAAGCAAGTCCGCAAAATCCTCCACAGGAACCACCGAACCAGAAGGTTTATTATTTCAACAGTGAGATGCTGTTTTCAATTAAAGGCTATTATGGGACGTGGTCGTTGCCTTACGGGCAGAGCGGCAACATTAACCCTTCTACAATGAGTATAAATGAAAAGGGCTTGTTGTGGGGCACACTGTACGTTGATGCCGGTGGCGGCGTCACGGAAGAGGGGCAGATTGGATTTGGTTCTGACACTCCAACCGGAAAAATCGCCGAAAACCGTGAACTTGGCATCGCGAATATCTACAAGGACAACGGTAAGGTGTCGACCATGGTGTTTGTCAAAGATGGTGGGGCAACCGATTTTTCCGAATCCGATCTGCAGGGCGAGTGGGCGGTATTTGTCACCGAAATGATCGGCGGCGCACCTCCCAAAAACCTTTACTGGATCACGGCTAACCTCAAGCTGGACGCAACCGGCACACTGGTCTCCGGAGACTGGAAATCGTTTCAGGGCACCACCGGCACCTTTTTAAGCGGCGATGTGGATATCTCTGCAACCGGCGAATTAAGCGGCACGTTTACCACAAGTGACGGCCGCGAAATGACCACCGATGAGGGGCGCATGGGTATTGCACGCACCTATGCGGCCTGTACATTAACGAAAAAGGACATCGGCGATGAGGATTTTGACACGCTTAACCTGGGTTTTTTCGTAAAGAAAACAGGTCCAAAGGGCACGCTTGCCCCGCAACACCTGCTGCTCCTCAATTAACCCGTACCCGTTCAGGGTGGCCGCCGCTCAGTTGATGTCCGGCAGCCGCGGTCACCCGGGTGATGCCGTTGCCCAGGTGACCGGCTGAACGCATCGGCATGGGGTGTTTTCTGAAATTCAGGTTACAGGCGCGTCTGCTTTCCGGGTCAGAAAATGAATGTATCGCCCCATATCCGCGAAGGGGTTTATCCGTGCATACCGGCGTTCCAGTGCCAGGATGTCTGCATAGGTTCGGGCCTCCCTGATTTCCGGTCGCAGACAGTCGGTAAATACTCGAATGCCGGTCTGACAACAGACGCGGAGTGCTTCCGCATCCAGCCAGCGGGCAACCGCTTCCGGTTCCAGCGGATGGGTGGGGGTGAGGGACCTAGGGTGGCCGGCAAACGCGGCGTTCATGATTTTCCGGAAATTGCCCTGCAGGGCATTGCGGAAGACAAGGGCGTGCAGGTTGTAGATCATGAGGGAGAGGGCGCCTCCGGGTTTGACGCAGGCGGCCAGATGGGTGAGTCCTTGCCGGGGGGCTGCCAGCCATTCAAGAACCGCATGCCCCAAGACCAGATCATAGGCGCTGGACGCTGTTTCCGAAAGCGACTGGAAGGGACCGTGGATCAGCCTTATCTGGCCGGACACGCCAGCGTCATGCGCCCGTTTTTCAGCACGTTCCAGCATGGCGGCGGAAATATCGCAGATCGTGATCCGGTGACCGGCTGTTGCCATGTCGATGCTGATGGGTGCGAATCCGCCGCCGGCATCCAGGATGTTCAGCGGTGGTGTGTTCAGCTCCGGGAGATGGTTCCGGAAATCTTCCTTCACCAGATCCAGCCGCAGCCGGCCCTTGAAAGAGCCGTAAATGCGCGCTTTGATTTTGTCAGCCAACTCATCGAAATTTCGATCCTGAAGCGGGGGTGTGTTTACGGATGGCATGGATTCACCGTTTTACGGGGTGTCTTTTTTACGTCCGCAGCAGATTCGTTTGTATACCTGTTGGCAGCGGCTGACGGGTATGGGGCCTCTGTAGACATAACAATCTACTATTCCACGCTGCACGATGGGTGTCAATCCGCTTTCACTCCAGTGCATGATCTGCTACCGTCAGAACATTCCACATGAATGCTGAGGCCTGGTTCAAAGAAAACAAGGAGTTGATTTAGATGGGAATACCCGCTCCCCCTGTCATTGGTGGTCTGCTGTCCCGGCCGCTGGATTTCCGGCATGTGTTTGACGAGATCCCCATCGGTGTGTCGATTCTGGATTTGGACCTTCACGTGGTTTACACGAACCGTGCCTTTGAGATATTGACCGGCATGTCCCTTGACGATGCTTACGGTGTGCCGTGCCGGGATGTTCTGAAGAGCCGCCAGTGCCTGTCTGCCTGCACCATGAAAGACCTGGATCAGATGGCAGGCGGGGTGTCGTGTGAAACCGACATCATCAATCGGGACCGGAAACGGGTACCGGTACGGCTGACCCTGTCGCCGATTTTGAGCGATACCCATGAAGTGGTGGGTTATATGAAAACCCTCGAAGATTTGCGGCCGGTGAAAAAAAAGGATTTGGAAAAACAGGCCGCCTACAGTTTTTCGGATATTGTGGGCAGAAGCGCGGAAATGGAAAAAATCTTCCAGACCCTGCCTGTGCTGTCCCAGAGCGATGTCTCAATGCTCATCACCGGAGAAACCGGCACCGGCAAAGATCTGGTGGCGGAAGCGGTTCACCAGACCTCGGACCGGGCAGCGGGGCCGTTTATCAAGATCAACTGCGGCGCACTTCCGGAAACCTTACTGGAATCGGAAATCTTTGGCCATCGGAAAGGCGCCTTCACCGGGGCAGTGGAGAACAAGCCCGGCCGGTTCAAGCTGGCCCACAACGGGACGATTTTTTTGACCGAGATCGGGGATCTGCCCCTGTCCCTGCAGGTGAAGCTGCTGACCTTTCTTGATGACCGGGTGATCTATCCCCTGGGCAGCACCCAGGGGATACAGGTGAATGTCCGGATCATTGCCGCCACCCACCGGAACCTGGAACAGATGGTGGCAGACGGCAGTTTTCGCAAAGACCTGCTCTTCCGGCTGAATGTGGCCCGGATTCATTTGCCGCCTCTGCGGGAGCGCGAAGGGGATGTCCGCCTGCTGCTGGATCATTTTCTGCGGCAGGCCGCCTTGCAGCTGAAACGGGAAATCTCCGGCTTTTCACCGGAAGCCCTGGCGGTTTTGTTGACCTACCCGTATGAGGGCAATATCCGCGAGTTGAAAAATATTGTGGAATATGCGGCCAACATGGCCTCCGGAGCATGGATCGGCCCGGAACACCTGCCGGCGTATCTTCAGGATGCGCCGCATCCCGCGCCAGCCGAGCCGTCGTTTTCAATTGACGCACGTCCGGATGTGCCGATTGGCAGGCCGGTACTGCGGCCGCTGACTGAAAACCGGCACCGGAACTGGGCGGCGGCAGAACGCGACATGATCATGGATGCCCTGGTGCAGGCAAAGGGAAAAAAGAACCTGGCCGCAAAACAGCTGGGCTGGGGACGAAGTACGCTGTGGCGGAAAATGAAACACTATGGCATCTCCGAATAAATTTTCGATTTTATGCAGAACACGTTGACTTTCCCGCTGAAATATGAATACGCTTGAATCGTTTTGAGACGGTTCTTTCCGCAGCTATATGGAACAAAATGAAAAGAAAATTGCTGATTCCCCTGTCTGTCGATGATGTGGCCCCGCGATTTGATCTGGCCACCGAAGCACTGATTCTGGTCGTGTCTGCTGACGGGGAAATTGAAGACGAGCGGAGCGTGGTGCTGGCCCAGGCATCGGCTGAAAAGCTGTCCAACCTCATCATCTCCGAACATATCCAGACCCTTATCTGCGGGGGAATCGAGGCTGAATATTACGAATTTTTCAAATGGAAACAGATTGATGTCTATGATTTTATCTCCGGCCCCTGGAAAACCGTTTTTTCCCGCTACCAGCAGGGGCGGTTGAGATCCGGAGATATGCTTTTTGTTCGAACCGTGGAGGGGAAACATGTTTAAACTCGGTGTCGTTCAACGGCTGATCGATCGGTACTTCAGTGTGGCGGATACGTCTCCGGACTATTACCGTGTGCTGCGGCGGAATATTATCATGATCATGTTGGCAATCACGACGTTTCCTTTGGCCATGATGACCTTCATCAATCATATCCAGTACCGGGCCCATCTGAGAGACGAAATCTCCGCGCCCATTTTATCCCTTGCCAACAAGACCAAACACTCGTTTGAGCTGTTTCTCGAAGAGCGGCTCTCCACGGTTCGGTTCATCGCCACGGCCTACACCTATGAGGAACTGCGGGATGAAGCCAATCTCAAGCGGATTTTTACCTTTCTCAAAAAAGAGTTTGGTGGCTTTGTCGATCTGGGTCTTGTCACGACGGACGGCGAGCTGGTCAGTTATGCCGGCCCCTATGCGCTGCTGGGAAAAAACTATGCAAAACAGGCGTCGTTCCAGGAGACGCTGGTCAAGGGTAAATATATCAGCGGTGTGTTCATGGGGCACCGCCGCTATCCGCATATCGTGATTGCCGTTCAGCATCTGGCTGAAGACGGCCGCACCTGGATTTTGCGGGCCACCATTGATACGGACCGGTTCGGCAATCTGATCGCCAGCATGGGGCTGGATTCAAAGAGTGATGCCTTTCTCGTGAGCAGCGAAGGCATCCTTCAGACCCGATCCAAGTTTTACGGAAACGTGCTGGAAAAATGCCGGCTGGATGTGCCGTCCGGCCGGTTCTCCTCGGGTCTGTATCATGCGAAGGGAATTGACGGAGAAAGCGTGCTGGTTGCCAGTGCTGGTTTTGAAAGCGCAAACTATATCCTGATGATTGTTAAACCCAGTTCCGTGGCGCTCAAATCCTGGTATGCCCTGAAAACCGAACTGCTCATCGTCTTTACCGTCAGCATGGTATTGATTGTGCTGGCGATTATAAAGATTACTGACCGGGTGGTCCGCCGCCTTCGAGACTCGGACACCAAACGGGAAGATGCCCTGGCAGAATTGCAGCATCATCAGAAACTTTCCTCCATTGGGCGTCTGGCAGCCGGTGTGGCGCACGAGATCAACAACCCCCTGGCCATTATCAATGAAAAAGCCGGACTCATGCAGGATTTGCTTTCTTTTTCCAAAGGATTTGACAAAAAAGACAAATTTTCAGGCCTGACCGATTCGGTGATTCAGTCCGTGGCCCGGTGCCGGACCATCACGCATCGGCTGCTGGGATTTGCCAGACGCATTGATGTGCAGATTGAACCTGTCAATATCAATGATGTGATCCCGGAAGTCTTGAGTTTTCTGGATCGGGAGGCCCTGTACCGGAAAATCGATATCCGGCTCCGGCTGGACGAGGCCCTGATCAGCATTTTTTCAGACCGGGGCCAGTTGCAGCAGGTCCTTTTGAACCTGTTGACCAATGCCTTTGCCGCCGTGGAAGACGGCGGCGTGATTTCCGTGGCCACGAAAAATGACGGCGACACGGGCGTGATCATCACGGTGGAAGATAATGGATGCGGCATTCCGGACCGGATCTGCAAGCAGATTTTCGATCCCTTTTTCTCAACCAAAAAAGGGGAAGGGACCGGCCTGGGCCTGTCGATTACCTATGGTATTATCAAAAAACTCGGCGGCAATATCTCCGTGCAGAGCGAAGAGGGCAAGGGGACTGTATTTACCATTGAGCTGCCGGAAACACATGAAGAACCCATGGAGGAGGGAACGGATGCAAAAGACCGTGGAGATTCTCCTGATCGATGATGAAACGGAATTCACATCCACACTCGCTGAACGGCTGTCCCTGCGGGGATATGATACCCGGACCGCAGAAGACGGTGAAACCGGTATCCGGATGATCCTGGAACATCCGGCGGATATCATTATCCTGGATCTGATGATGCCGGGGCTGTCCGGCCTGGAAACCCTGAAACAGCTCAAGTCGATCCATCCGGAAATTCCGATGATTCTGCTGACCGGGCATGGGTCCACAAAGGAAGGTATGGAGGGGATGCGTCTTGGGGCGTATGATTATCTGATGAAACCCCTGGATATTCATGAACTCACGGAAAAAATCGCCGCAGCGCTGAAAGGGCAGACCCCATGACAATTCCAGCACACGGGCGGGATAAAGTGACGTTTATCGGAGAGATGACGGCGTCTTTGTCCCATGAACTTCAGAATGTGTTTGCCATCATTAAAGAGCGTGCGGGGCTGCTGGAAGATATGCTCCTTCTGGGAAGCACGCCGTCAGAGGCGGACGTGGTGAACTGCCTGTCTGCCATTGATCGGCATGTGAACCGGGGCTCGGCGCTGGTGTCCAGCCTGAACCGGTTTGCCCACGGCACCGACAAGCCGGTTCAGACCATCGGGGTGCAGGCATCGCTGGCCGCTTTTATCGCCGTATCCGGGCGGATATTCCGCGGTCGGGGCGGCACTGTTGAAATCGCGGACGGTGACGCGGATGCCTGTGTGACCCTGGACCCGGTACGGTTTCAAATGCTGATATTTGATTGCCTGGATCTGTTGTTCCGAGTGCTTCCGTTACCGGCAGTGGTTTCGGTTCAGGTGGACAGCCATGCGGATGGGGTTCGGGTGCAGTGTTTGCAGTCGGTAGCGGAACCGCGTCCTTCCGGCCCAGATGAAGCGGAAATGAAACTGGATGAAACATGGCTCACCCTGGAGGCGCAGGCTGCTGAACTCGGAGGCGTGCTGAGGCGATGTCAGGTGCCGGCCGGTATTGAACTGACTTTTCAGCAGTGAATAGAGGCTATGTTTCTTTGTGTTTCAAAACGAATCAACTCCCTACGTTTTTAAATGTTTCATATCGTTTCATTTCCTTTAGTTTGGTATAGTCCTACTTTATAATATCCTGATAATACAATCTATTTGATATTTGGCATTCTCCTTGCTTTATCATGGGGGTAACAAACGCACGAACGTTTTTTACCCCTGTAACCCGTGATAAAGAAAGGAGCTGCCATGTCACTGTTAACCATTACCAGCGCATTGTATGCGGACGGTGAAGTGGTTGTCGAAAAACTCGCCGAGAAAATGAACTGCCGGGTTTTCACGGATGAAGACCTGATTACCATGACCGAATCCGCCTCCGGAATCAAGTATGCCACCTTGAAGAAGGTGGCCGAGACGCAGCATTTGGCGTTTAATGAGTTCACCCATGAAAAAGAAAAGTGCATTGCCAGCCTGAGAAAAACCGTATCGGATGTCATCGCAGAAGGGGATGCCATCCTGCATGGGGTGCTGGGTCATCTGATTCCGGACTGGACCACCCATGTGCTGCGGGTTTTGATCATCTCCGATGCGCACTGGCGGGAAGAGAATGCGGTGTCGCGTTACGGGATATCCCGGACGGATGCCCATTCCCGGATCAAGGCGGCGGACGCGGCGGCGGCCCTTTGGATCAATGACCTGCATCATAAAAAAATGTGGGATCCCACCCTCTACGACATCGTTATTCCATCAGACAAGTCTGATGCCGACACATCGGTGCAGCTCATTATTGAAAATGCCGGCAAACTGCCGGCAGCCAGCAGTGACATCGTGTCAGGAGAACGGCGTGATTTTTCCCTGGCCGCCGCTGTGGGCGTCGCCCTTTGCGGAGTGGGTCAAGCCCTTGAAATTCAGTCAAACGACGGCCATGTCACCCTTACGCTGAATAAGAACGTGATGATGCTCAACCGGTTCAAGCAGAAGCTGTCAACCCTGGCCATGGGCGTTGACGGTGTCCGGTCTGTGGAGATCCGTCTGGGCAAGGATTTTTACAAGACAAATGTGCTGCATTCCTATGATTTCGATGCACCCCTGCAGGCCCTGCTGGTGGATGATGAGAAGGAGTTTGTCCAGACCCTGTCCGAACGGCTGAAAATGCGTGCGGTGGAGACGGATGTGGTCTTCAGTGGTGAAGAAGCCCTTGATTTTACCGCTCGTGAGGATACCGAAGTCATGGTCCTGGACCTGAAAATGCCCGGCATCAACGGTATTGATGTGCTGAAAAAGGTCAAGGAGACCCGGCCGGAGATTGAAGTGATTATCCTCACCGCGCATGGCACGGACGCGGATCGGGATACCTGTATGGCCTTGGGTGCGTTTGCCTATCTCCGTAAACCTGCGGATATAGATCAGCTCGCCAGTACCATGCGCGCGGCCTATAAAAAGGCACGGGCAAGAAACGCATAGATCGATGCCTGTTGGCATCGGCGGACAGATGCAGACGCAGAGATGGTTCAATCAAGATGCAGGGGATGTAGGAACAGGAGATAGGAAATAATGAGTACAAACGATCTGGCGCTGGAAAAAACGGATGGGAACTGGCAGCGAATGTTCTTTTTGGTATCGGGATTGGTGGTCTTTTTCGGGGTCTATTTCTGGGCGCCCTGGCCGGATGCCATAGACCCGTCGGGAAAGCATTTCCCGCTGACAACAGAGGCCAAGGGAGCGCTGGCCGTTTTCCTGCTGGCCGGCATTTGGTGGGTGTTTGAGGTGGTTCCCATCGGGGTTACCAGCCTGACCATCGGGGTGTTGCAGGTGCTGTTTCTGATTCGGCCCGCCAATTCGGCCTTCAAGGACTTTATGGCACCGTCGGTCCTGTTTATCTTCGCCTCCCTGGTGATCGGGATGGTGTTTACCAAAACCGGGCTGACCCGGCGGCTGGCGTATAAAATGCTGTCGATTGTGGGGGAGCGGACGAGTATGATCTATCTGGGATGTTTTGTGGTGACGGCGGCCCTCACCCATATCATGGCCCATACGGCGGTGGCGGCGACCATGTACCCTCTTTTGATCACTATTTACAGCATGTATGCGGATGACGACACCCCCACCCGGTTCGGGAAGGGGTTGTTTATCGGCATGGCCTATGTGGCGGGTGCCGGCAGTATCATCACCCTGCTGGGGGCTGCCAGGGGTGCGGTGGCCATTGGATTTTTCAAGGATATCATCGGCCGGGAGATCTCGTTTTTCGATCTGACCTGGTATATGTTTCCCATTGGCTGGGGTATGGTGTTTTTGCTTTGGGGATTTTTCATGTTATTTCTGCGTCCTGAAAAGAAATCCATTCCCGGGCTGAAAGAACGGTCAAAAATTCTGTATGCGGAAATGGGCAGGCTCACAAAACAGGAAATCCTCGCTGCCGTGATTATTTTTTCCTGTATCCTGGTGATGAGTCTGCGGTCTTTTGTGCCGCTATTGAAACCGGTGGACAAAACCGCCATCATTCTGATTTCGACGATTCTCTTTTTTGTGCTGGGGATTTTAGACATCAAAGACCTGGAGGCCATTCCCTGGAACATCATTCTCTTGTTCGGCGGCGCCATGAGTATCGGGTTTTGTTTGTGGGAGACCGGAGCCGCAGAATGGCTGGCCATCAACTGGCTGGCCCTGTTCCAGAAGTCCCACTGGTTTGTTTTTATCATGGGGATTGCCTTTTTTGTGATGCTCATGACCAATTTTATCATGAACGTTGCAGCCATCGCCATTTCACTGCCCGTGGCCCTGGTGATCGCACCTTATCTCGGGGTTGCGCCGGATGTGATCATGTTCGCCTCCCTGGTGACCGCCGGCATGCCGTTCTTGCTGCTGGTCGGGGCTGCGCCCAATGCCATTGCCTATGACTCTGGTCAGTTCACCACCGGTGAATTCTTCACATACGGGCTGCCGGCCAGTCTGCTGCTCATGGTGCTGGTGGCGGCGGCGGTACTCTTTGTCTGGCCCCTCATGGGGATGCCGGTTCTGGTGAATTGACGATGATCCATAACGGTTGAGATACTGTCGGAGGAACAAACAATGAAAATAAAGATACTGCTGGTTGATGATGAAAGGGATTTTATCGATGCACTGGCCAAACGCCTGACCCTGAGGGATTTTGACGTGACGGCCGTCTATTCCGGTGAAGAAGCACTGGATGTGTTTGGAAAACGGATATTTGATATTGTGCTGCTCGACGTGAAACTGCCGGGTATGTCCGGAATCGACGTGCTCAAGCAGATGAAGGCCGCGCATCCGCTGGTCCAGGTGTTGATGCTCACCGGTCATGCAACTGTGGAAAACGCCATCAAGGGGATGAAATGCGGGGCCTATGACTATCTGATGAAACCGGTCGAAATCAAGGCGCTGGAGGCGAAATTGAGTGTCGCGTATGCGGTTCGCGCCGAACAGATCGAGCGGATCCGGAAGGCGGAGGTGGAGAGCCTCATCACCCGGCGGGGGTGGTGACAACCGGATCAAAGGCAGATGCGCATGTGAAACTGAAAAATCCCATCAAGCGGATGCGGGTATCGCGGCCAGGGGGCGGGGCATGCCGGAAACGTTTGTCAATTGATCTGTCTCTTATCCTGGAACAGTCCCTGATCTTGCAGCAGGGGGTCAGACCCTGGTGTCCGGGAAATGTGCAGCTAAAGACAGCTGCCGGTCAGATTCATAGGTCACGGGTTTTCCGGAAACAGGATCGGTAAACCGAAGTCGCCTGGCAACTAGCTGAAGCGGGGCATTGAAGGTGTCTGTTTTTTTTGGCAGCAGATCCGGGTACAGCCGGTCATTGAGAATGGGGCATCCCAGCCCGCTGAGGTGCAGCCGTAGCTGGTGTTTTTTCCCCGTGACAGGACACAGCTCAAACAGGGCCCTGTTCCCGGCGGATCGGATCAGGGTGATGTGTGTGATGGCGTTGATGGCACCTGGGGCGGTTTTCATTCTGAACCACGGTCTTCCTTTTTCAATCCTGTTTTCAAGGGTAAGGGCGGTCTGGTCCAGGTCCCCGGGATAGTGGGCCAGCGCCTGGTAGGTCTTTTTGACCGCGCCCTTCATAAACAGGTCATGGTAACGTCCCCGGGTGGCTGGATTCATGGAAAACAGCACCAGCCCGGCGGTTTCTCGGTCGATCCGGTTGATGGGCACAAGATCGGGGTTTCCTGTTTTTTTTCTCAGGCGGTGAAGCAGACATTCATTCACATAGGGGCCGGCGGGAATGACCGGAAGAAAATGGGGTTTACAGGCCACCAGCAGTTCGTCGTTTAAAAAAAGAATCTTTTCGGTAAACGGAATACGGGGTTCAGCGGCGACCTCCCGGAAATACCGCAGCCGTGTCAGCGGTACATAGGGGGTGTCCGGAGTGATGGGGTCGCCGTTTTCCGTGATCACCTTTCCGGAAGCGATTCGCGTTTCCCAGACACGCTTATCTACGGTTGGAAACCGCTCAGCCAGAAATGACAGGATCGACGGACAGGGCCGTCCCGTGTCCGGAAGGACAACCGTGGATGGATAGTCGGATGTAATCATGTCTGGCGGTTCCTTTGCAGTGAAAATCCTGCCTGCAATGATGACGTTCTCATCTGCTTTAACGCAAGTTACGTGTGAATAGCAAATCTGTTTTGTTACCGTCAATCACGCTTTTCAGTTTCAAAAAACACGATATTAGGATAGCTTGATGTTCTAATGGCGACGATATTAACCCTAAAGGAGTCGGGTGGTATGACGTTTCTCGAAGCGGTAAAGAATCAGATCCTGGTGGTCGACGGGGCCATGGGCACCATGGTTCATAACCTGGGACTGTCACCGGCTGACTTTGGCGGTGAGGCGTTTGAGATGCTGTCGGATTTGCTGGTGTTTTCCCGGCCTGGGGCCCTTAAGGAGATTCATCTGGCCTATTTTCGGGCCGGCGCCAATGCCGTGGAGACCAACACCTTTGGTGCCTCGCCGCTGCGGCTCCAGGAATTTGATTTTTCTGTGCTGGATACAGCCGCGTTTGACCCGATTCCTTATGGCCTGGATCTCAACCGGCTGAGCGTGGAAGACATGGCTTACTGGTTGAGCCGGGTGGGGGCCGAGATTGCCCGGGACGCGGTGGCGACCTTTCAGGCCAGCGCAGACCATGACGGACGGCCCTTGTTTGTACTCGGATCCATTGGCCCGAGCAATGTGGTTTTATCCCCAACCCATGCGGATCTCCGTACAGGCACCTGGGAGATGATCGCCGCCAATTTCGCCCATCAGGTGCGCGGCCTGATCGACGGCGGGGCAGATGTGCTTCTTTTTGAAACCCAGCAGGACGCACTCGAGCTGAAGGCTGCGGTGGCCGGTGCCCTGGCGGTGATGAAAGAAAAAGGCGTGCGCCTGCCCATCATGGCCCAGGTGACGGTGGATGCCCATACCCGGATGCAGATTTTCGGAACGGATATCCTGTCCGCGCTCACCACCCTTCAGGGGATCGGGGTGGATGTCTTCGGGATCAACTGTTCTATCGGGCCGGACCTCATGGAGCCGACCGTGGCCAAACTCTCCCGCCACTGCCGGCTGCCCATATCCGTGATCCCTAACGCGGGCATGCCCGAATCGGAAAACGGCCGAACCGTTTATAAACTGGATCCGGAAACATTTGCAGAGCAGCTGGGCCGATATGTGGACACTTACGGGATTCAGCTGGTGGGGGGGTGCTGTGGCACCACGCCCGACCATATCCGCGCACTGGTCCGAACGGTGAAGGGAAAAACGCCCGTGCACCGGGAGATTGACCCAACGACCTATATCTCCGGACCCCAGAACGCGGTGGCTGTGGACGGCAGCAGGGAACTGATTCGGATCGGAGAGCGGCTCAATGTCCGGGGATCGAAAAAGGTGCGGGAAGCAGTGGAAAACGAGGCCGGTGTCATTGATTTCGAGTCCCTGGAAGCGGTGGTGGCCGACCAGGTCCGGGATCTCGGGCTGGGGATCATCGATGTGTGCATGGACTCGAACCGGGTGGATACACAGATGGTCCTGCCAGAGGTGATCCGCGCCATGACGGTGGATATGCCGGCAGCCATGTGTATTGATTCCTTTGATGCAGACGCCCTGGTGGCTGGCATGCAGGTGTACCCTGGCCGGGCCATTGTCAACTCTATTTCCATGGAAAGCCATGGCGACGCGGGGACCAAGGCAGACTATGTGGTCGCAAGAACCGCGTTTCACGCGCCGTTGTATATCGGTTTGGCGGCTGACGATGACGGCCCGGCCACCACGCGGGAAAAAAAAGTGGAGATCGCCCGGCGGATGATTGAAACCTGCGCTGAATATGGGGTTTCCGGTGATCAGCTGCTCGTGGATATCAATGCGTTTCCCATCGGCTCCGAGTCGGTTGAGGGCATGAATTTCGCCCTGGAATCCCTGGAAGCCATCCCCCAGATCAAAGCCCTGTATCCGGGGATACGGACCACCATCGGGGTGAGCAACCTCACCAATGGTCTGGCGAAAAAACCGTATATGCGGGTGGTGCTCACCTCGGTGTTTCTTGATGAAGGGCGAAAACGGGGCCTGGATGCCGCCATTGTCAATCCGAATCACTATGTGCCGGTGGAGAGCCTGGACAGCGGAGATTACGCCTTGGGTCTCAAGGTGGTGCTGGAACGGGATATGGACGCCTATGCCGAGCTGGAAACCATTGCGGAAGTGAAGCAGGGGCGCCGGGTGGTCAAACGGAAAACCTATGATGATCTGGCGCCGGCAGACGCCATCCGGGAAAAGATCATCGACGGCATCAAATCCCGGAAACCGGGGACCGTTACCGTGGGGACGTTCACCTACGCGTATCATGACGCCATCGTGGAACTGGCTGCCGAGGCAGTGCAGACCCACGCCCCCCTGACTCTGATCAACGACTATCTCATGGCTGCCATGGAGACCCTGGGAGAACGCTTTGCCGCTGGCGAGGCGTCGCTGCCGCATCTGCTCAAGTCTGCCGACGTGATGAAACAGGTGATGGGATTTCTCGAAGGATTGATCAAGGCGGAACAGGGCGAGAGCGGTGCGCTTTCCCGTAAAGGGACCATTGTCCTGGGCACCATTTATCAGGATGTTCACAGCATTGGCAAGGATCTGGTCAAAACACTGCTCGAGAACTATGGATACCGGGTGATCGATCTTGGGGTCCAGGTGCCGCTGGAGGCGTATATCCGGGCAGCCCAGGAGGAAAAGGCGGATGCCATCGGGATGAGCGCGCTACTGGTCCAGACCGCCAATCATATGATCACCGTGGCCCGGATGATGGAAGCAGAAGGACTGGACATTCCGATTTTCATCGGCGGAGCGCCCGTCAATACCCGGCATGCGGCGTTTGTGGCCATGCGGGGCCAGGAGGATGTAGACAAAATCAAACCGGATGTCTTTTATGCCTCGTCTGCCATGGATAGCGTCAACCTGCTGGAATCCCTGATGTCGGATCGCAGAGACGAGCTGATCGCTGCCAACCGGAACGTGTTGGTGGCGCGGTATCTGGCAGCCCGGGACAAACGGAGCGAATCCGAAGCCCTGTTAGAGACCCTCCCGCCGCGCCGCGTTTCTTTTGACGGCCCCCCGGCAGCCGTGAACGACCTGGGAATCCGGACGGATGTTATTCGCCTGACTGAAATGCATCTGAACGAAAAGGGCCTGTTCGGGCTCAACTGGAAGATGGGGGGCCAGCATCTCTGGGAAAAGAAAGGCATCTCCCGGGAGGATGTCGTGGCCCTTAAAAATGAATGGATCCAGGCGGCAGACAAGAACGGATGGATCCGGCCCTCGGGCATCACCGCCCTCTATCCCTGTTTCCGGTCCGGCGATACGCTGCGGGTGCTGTCGCCTGAAGACCGGGTAACGGTGATCGCGGAGATCAACACCCGCCGGATGCTGGGAAAACAGGAGGCGGACACGGTTGCCATTGCCGATTATTTCCGTTCGGAAGATGCCGGGGCGCCGGATCTGATCGGTTTTCAGATCGCCACCGCCGGGCCGGTGTCTGCCGAGCAGATCGCCCGGTTTAAAGCCGAAGGGGATTCGGAGTCTGCCCATCTCCTGCAGGGACTGTCGGACCGGTGTGCAGAAGATCTGGCCATGATGCTTCACAAACAGCTCCGGCAACAGGCCGGGGCGGGCGTGAACACAGGAAAGCGTTACAGCCCGGGGTATCCGGGGCTGGATCTGGCGGTGAACCGGGAAATCTACCGTCTTCTGAGTGCTGACAGTGTTGGCATCGGTCTGACAGAAGCCGGGGAATTTACCCCCACCAGTACGACGTCAGCTCTGGTCTGTTTTCATCCTGAGGCTGCTTACGAGTAAAAACGAATCGGTTAATAACGTTCTTTCATATTTAACTTGGAAAGTTGAGTTCTAGATATAGACCGGGGTTGTTCAACAAACGGTTCAGATTGTGGCTCGCTCCGCTCACACAATCTAACCTTATTTGTTAGCTGCTCCGGCCCAACGGGTGCGGGGGCAAAGGTGATGCCATAGTGTATTATTTGCCTGTCCCTGATCTTCTTTTACTGTCAAATCCTTTTTTTGAAATTTTCCACAAACACAGTACTGCGAATACAATAAACGCAATAAATAGTAATATATTTATATAAATGCTATTTGTTGAATTTGTAGATATCCATATTGCGATAATAAAGAGGATAACACCAGCTACTATTTCAGATAGAAGCGTAGCAAAATGTTTAAATAAAGCTATAACATACTTCATTTACATCCCTCGTTTCCCATTTAAGAAATATACGGTAATCCATTAAGAAAACAAAAAATTATAAACTCAACTTTTGGGTTTTATTTTAAATATTTTAAATTCAATTGGTTACTTTCTTGAATGGTTTAATTTTTTCACATTTATATCTATGAATTGTATTTTTAGATCTTTTTAATTCATATCTATTTAGGGTTTGCTGAATAACGCATTTAACCACGCACCATCCGGGAGCAGAATGGCTGCCAACTCAGTGTGGTGCAAAAATCTCGTTTTACCATTCCTTGT
>PDWJ01003091.1_pt1 | contig 16436 bp, 9 predicted proteins | sample 1430881 | NCBI WGS metagenome assembly PDWJ01 (sample SAMN01162460, study PRJNA174530) | Oral metagenome, whole genome shotgun sequencing project. | biome: Marine environment; feature: Marine mammal; material: Swab sample of the gingival sulcus; isolation source: swab sample of gingival sulcus... | reverse complement strand
TGTATTACACCGAAGGACAATTGATGAGATCGGAACTCGGTAACGCCTATATAGATTTTGAATATAAAAATGTATATACATTGGGTGAATTATACATTACAAACTTCCCATGTCTAAAGCGTATAGACCATTTAGAAAATCTTTCAGGTGAATTTCCGATAGGGTATGATTTAAATATAATACCTATTTGGAAATATGATGAAAATAAGCAAGCTACCTTTGATTCAAGTAAAAAAGAATTTGCATTATTTTACAGAAGACGAGACATATCGGAGAAGATAATGTCGGGTGATTGGATAAATCGCCCTAAACCAATGCATGAAATCGAAAAATATCTAACAGAAAATAAGGATATAAAACTGTCAAAAGAAGATATTATACAACATATTGTAGAATATCTTGATTATAAATATTAAGTTATTTATGCAAAAATACGCATAATGTTTTACAGGGGTAGTAAAAAACAATTAAGTCATTATATATTTTATTACTACCTCTTATGCTTAAATTTAAGTGATAAGAATTTACTACTTCCCCTACGGTATATAACCAATTATTAACCACCTGTTAATACTCTTATTACTAACCATTAATTGCAAATAAAGTAAGCTGTTTAACTCTTGCCTCACTTTCAACACTTATGTTATTGTCATCTATAATCAATTTAACATTGGTTTCTTGCAAGATATCCTCAACACCTGTAGACTCGCTATAAGGAATAAACTCAAATATCAGTTGAGCCGTATTAACTCCTGATAATATAACATTGTTATTATCATCATACGACCAGTAATTATTACCTGCATCTTTTGTATTTTGAATAGCGTGCTTACCATCTAATGAATAAATATTAAAGTAATGCTTATTCGCATCAAATTCTGATACAAGTTCGGCATTTTCGTTTATAATTATTGTTTCGTCTTTGTAATTTACAAACTTATAAAGATTTTGCTCTTTACTTACTTTCCACACTTGCTCTTTCTGTTTTTCTTTATCATCATATTTTGGCGATAATTGCATTCCTGCTTCTTTATAAGTAAGGTATTTGTCGCTTACTTTAATAAAATAATTACCGGGTTCTAATGTATTTTTATCATAAGACACAGCTGTTACAGTGTATATCGCATCTTTTTGAGTTGTAAATGATATTTCATCTTCACTAATCTTTGTAAACTGCACTTCTTGATTTGTTGCAGCATCTACAATTTTATATGTTGAAATACCGGCATACATAAGTTTACATTCTCCTCCTGATAATGATTTGATATTGGTTTTATCAAGTGCATTGTTTTTCCATTCTAAATCCACTTCAAAGTTACCAACAGTTTTAAGCCCCTTCACACTTCCGCTTTGCCATGCTGCAGGTAAAGCCGGCAATAATTGTATAGTACCTGTGTAACTTTGTAGTAACATTTCGGCTATTGCTGCTGTTGCTGCAAAATTACCATCAATTTGGAATGGTGGGTGTGAATCAAATAGGTTAGTGTAAATACCACCACCTCCTTCGGCTAATTTAAGAGCATTATTTAATATAAGGTATGCTCTGTCTCCGTCTAAGGCTCGTGCCCAACCTGTTATTCTATGTCCCATAGCCCAACCTGTACTTTCGTTGCCTCGTGCATCAAGCGAATTAACGGCTGCATTGAAAATATCTTCGTCTTTAAACGGCGATATTTGATTACCCGGATATAGTCCAACCAAATGAGATATGTGTCTGTGTTTGTCATTTGGATCGGTTGGTGTATTTAACCATTCCCTAAGATAAGTTTTACCATCAATCTCTTCAGTGTGTAAACCATTATCTAAGTTGTCAAATTTAGTCTGTAATTCTTGCTTAAATGACGCATCAGCTTCAACTTGGCTGCCTAATATATCCATAGTTGCCAAGGTATTGTTGAATAAGTCCCAAATTAATTGTTGTGCGTGTGGCACTCCATCTTCACTTGGTCCATGTTCAGGCGACCACTCGTTAGGTGCCACCCATAATCCGTCAGCATTTTGAATTAGACGTTCTAACCAAAACTCAGCAGCTGATTTCATTATCGGGTATGCCGTGTTTAACAAGTACTCCTTATCTAAGGTATATCTGTAATGTTGATATAAGTGCATTGAATACCAAGCATTTGCTACTACGTAATTGTGTGCAAATCCCCCGTGATAACCAAATATATTATTCTCGGTGTAAGTAACCCAACCTTTGGTTTGACCTGCATCTATTGCATTTTGCTTCCATTGATTGTGTACTATGGCTTCATTATAGATATAATCTAAGAATGTATTGTGTAATTCCGATAAATTAGTCGGCTCGGCAGGCCAATAATTTTCTTGAACATTGATATTGCTGTGAATATCTGAATGCCATCTTGGAGTATTACTGTTATTCCAAATTCCTTGTAAGTTACTGGGAAGTTTAAGACCTCTTGCCGAAGAAATCATTAAATAACGTCCGTATCGGAAATATAACTCATCTAAGAATTGATCTTTATCTACTGCATATTTATCTATCAACTCATTGGTTGGAACTGTATTGCTTGTATTACCCAACTCAAGAGAACATCTATTAAACAAACTTTGATAATCAGCAATATGATTTTCTCTTAACTCGTTATAAGGTTTTGCTAATGCATTGCTTAAAATTGCATCAACTTCTTCTTTTGATTTGTTTTCGGAAGTTAAATATGTCGCACTTGTTGGAGAATAGTTGGTTTTACCTCTTAATACTATTATTATTGAGTCGGCATCATTCACTCTAATTGCTTCTTCATGTTTTTGTATTGAACCTCCTATGTTTTTAACTTCAACCTTTGCAGAGAATGAAACTAACGAAAGTTTTCCTTGCATTTCAATACTAGTGTTGTTGTATGTTCTATTGTCTACTGTATGGTCGATGAATAACATTATGTCGGTATTTAATTTAGCTGCTTCCGAGCTTGACAAGCAAATAACAATTGCACTATCGGGATACGACGCAAGATATTCTCTTTTGTATTTAACCCCTTCTACTTCATATTCTACACTTGCTAATGAATGTTCTATGTCTAATGTACGAATATAGTTATCAACAACGGATGTATCGGTTAGTGTGTTTATATAAAGACTACCGAAATTTTGATAAGATCCATAACTTGTTTGGCTTCCTTCCCAAAGTGTTTTGTCGTTAAATTGTATTTGGTCTTGCTTAATGCCACCAAATATCATTCCTCCAAATTGGCCGTTTCCTATCGGCAATGCTTGTTTCATCCAATCGGTAGCAGGCTGGCGATACCATAATGTATATTTGGTTTCGGGTGCCGGAGCTTCTCCTCTTAAAACGGCTTCGCTTTCGGGTGCTTCAGGCGGGAACAATATATCGGCGGGTAGTACAAACTCAAGGGCACTACCAACATCGCCCGTGTTATTATATTCGGCTAATTCTCTTCCTATTCCCTGTCCTTGATGTTGGTTTAATTGTCCTGCACCTCCTTCTCTTTGTATTAACCACGCTCCTTCTAGTTCGGCTGCTGTTGATGCTATTAGTTTAAAAGTAGAGGTTGTGCTGCCGGCTTTGAAACGATTTTCTGTTGCATCAACATATAATTTACGACCTGCCTTATTTACTATTGTATATCCGTTAGTGTTATCCCCTACAAGTTTCCACAATTGTTCATTTTTATCTTTCACAGGTAATTGTGTAAGCAACTTTTCGTCAGCACCCATATCTTGCAATACGCCTCCTCCTCTTTTCATTCTTACATAAAACCATGTATCGGCATCAGGGGGGAAATCAACTTCGGAGGGTAATACAAACTCTAAAGCACTACCTGCATCACTTTGATTACCATACTCGCCTAGTGTTTTGTCTAAGCCTGCTCCTCCTGCTTGATTCAAATACGTTCCGCCCTCTCTTTTAATTAGCAAACCTCCAAGATTAGAGGTTGATGCAACCAAGGTAAACTCAACAGCATTGTTTGCATCGGCTTGGAATGCACTACTACCATCATTCCAATTCAATTTATGACCGGCTTTGTTTTCCATTGTAAATTTTCCATCGCCTGCTGATAATAGTTTCCAAAGTTGCTCATCTTTATCTTTTTCAATTGTGGCTGTTTTCATATCATTACCAACACCTTTATCTTCTACTGCCCATTTCCCACTTTTCATTCTTACGTAGTACCATATTTCGTTGTCAGCAGTACTTACTTGGGGATAAAACTGAATATCTTCAGGGTCAACAAATTTCACTATGCTTCCCATATCATTCTGTTGGTTATATTGACCTAATTCTTTATTTACTCCGGCACCTCCGTTTTGATTCAGAAATTGCCCCTCTTCTCTTTCTATCAATAAACCGTATGGGTGATTTGTATTTGTAGACAGATTTATTTTGAAAGTTGCCGGATCGTTATCTGACGCTGTAAAACGTTCTTCGCTAGTATTCCAACCTAATTTACGTCCTACTTTGTTTTCTAAAATGTAACTTCCATCCGTTTGTGGCACCAATTTCCATAATTGGGAATCTTTTATTTCGCGTGGCAATTTGGTCAAAAGATTTTCATCATCTCCCATATCTTGCAATACACCGTCTCCGGAAGTCATTTGCACATAAAACCATTTATTGGTTTCTATAGCAGGAGGAAATGTTGTAATTGAAGATTGCTCTACAAATGATAAACTGCAATTTTCATCATCTGCATTGCCTGTTTTTTCAAATTCTTGAACAAAACCTAATCCTGTTTGTAGTTTTGCATATTGACTGTCTGAATGGTCTTTTATTACCCATCCTGCGTTGGAAATTTCAAAGTCAAAAGAGGTTTGGTTAGAACTACCTGCTTTTAGTTGTCCATTGTCAAAATATAATTTTTCGCCTATTTTATTTGTAAAAATATACTGATCGCCATTTTTGGTTACTTTCCATAGTTGCTTAGCAGAATTTTGCACCGGAAGTTGGGTAGTTACTTGTGCATCATTTACCGTACTTTGTAATACTGCCGACACCTTGCCTGCTTTAATATAATACCAATGTTCATCGCCGGGGGTGCTAACTGTTACGGGTGTAGAGTCAAACATATCGTCTTTTGCAATAAATTTCAAGGCAGAGTTTGCATCTCCTTGATTGTTATACTCACCTATTTCCTTGTTATTTCCTGCTCCACCCCATTGGTTTAAATGGCCTCCACCTACTTTTTTTAAAACCCAACTATCAGGGTATGTCGCATTTGTTGACTCTTCAAAATCAAATTCAACGCTTGCTGTTGAGCTTGCTTTAAACCTGCCGTCAAGATTAATTTTTCGTCCCAACTGGTTAGTTATTAGGTAGTGTCCGTTACTTTCCGTAATTTTCCATAGTTGAGATTGGTTGTTTAGTGCTGCCGGTTGGGTTCTCATATTTACATTGTCCCCCATGTCTTGCACTACATGTGATTCTCTTGAAAATTGTATATAGTACCAATATTCTTCGGTGTCGGTACTTACTGTGGGCATTATACGCTGTGCCTGTGCCCCATAATAGCTTATAAAGGTAGCTATTAGCATTAATAATTGTAGTAATCTTTTTCTCATAATTCTTTAATTTTAGTTTAATAAAATAAAATGTCAAACTTTAACAATATTACTATTGCCAAATAGTTGCGTGCGCAAATATAATATTTTTTTTAACAACAATATTTACAAAGTTAAAAAAAATAAAAAAATAAAACTTTGCTGAATCAACAAACACTTGCCAACAATCTACACATATCACTAATAATAAGACAACTACACAAAACAAGCAAATACAAAACTACTAATTATTGATAAATCATAAAAGAAGAATGAGAATATTTTTATTATGTGTTTTTTTACTATTAAATTACAGATATTTAAATGAGTTAATAAAATTTTAGTCTTGCATATTAAATTGTTATCTCATCAGGATTTATTAAATCATTCATTAAAGCATATACGGTTAAACCCGATATAGACTTTATATCTAATTTTTCAGTAATTTTTTTACGATGAGAAATTACCGTATTTATACTTATAAATAATTTATCGGCTATTTCTTTGTTGGATAAGCCCGAAGCAACCTCTTTCAAAACCTCTACTTCTCTGTCGCTCAAAATTGACTTATCTGCTGTTGAACTATCTCTCTTATTGTCTTCATTTGAGCTAAAAAATGCGTTAAATTTATTGTATACCTCTCTTCCGTTACAGTTACTTAAAATAAAATATTTTATAGAATTAGTTTCAGGAATTTGGTCGCATACATACATCAAGTTACATTGTTTACAAATATTTGCAATTGCTTCTATATCATGCTTGTCATTTGTAAAATTCTCTGTAACTATCAAAAACAGGTTATCTATCACTCGGTCTGTTAAGGCATTTTTTAAATCGTTATAAGTATATACCTCCAAAAAATCATACTTAATACCCATAGTATTAATGATTGTTTTTAGCCCCAGATGCTCTAAAAAGTTCCCGCTAGCAATAATTATTTCCGGTCTGTTATTACTTTCCATATTGTTGTATAATTTGTTGTTCTAATTGCTTCACCTTAGGAATTAACACTTTTTCTTCTATACGTGTATGATTTTCAATATCAGCTTCTAAACGGAAAAGTTCAGTCAAAAGTTTTTGACATAATTCTATACAGGCTGTTGGTGGCAAAAACTTAATTATAAGATTTTTTAAATCCCTTAATTTTATTTCAATATTATCATGATTTCGTTCATATTTAACAATTGAATCTTTACTAACTCTGTCTACTATACTTTTTGATATATTCTTTGATTGTAAAGCATCCTCAATATCAAGTATATAAGGATATACGTTGTTGTCTTCATTGTATAAATGTGTTAACAATTCCTCTTTATACTGTTTAAAAAAGTCATTTAACAGCTTTACATTTTTTATACTTTTATTATCCGCACTTTTCTCCATCTCATCTATATAGTGCTGTATATCAGGAATTTTGGACTGCAAATAATAAGTATGTGTGTTTGATAAATAATGTATTATCAAGTTCGCACTAAAATTTTGCAACTGCGAAGTGGGGAAGTAATCAATATCATGATAAGAATTAACTATTTCCAGAAAAAACCACTTGTTAATATTATTATCATTACATACATCGGATACGGTTTTATTGCCAAAGCCAAATTCAATACCAAATCGTCCGATAACCGGTATTAACCAATAGTCTTGATGTATTAAGTCCGACATTCTTGTATCGGGTGTAAATGTTTGTTTTTGCTTCATTTTTTGTGTATTTTTATTTCCCGCAACATTTTTTGTATTTCTTGCCGCTTCCGCACGGACATGGTTCGTTGCGTCCAATCTTTTTTTCTTTTACAATGGGTTCATCGGATTGTATTACTTCGCTAAGTTCATAATCAAACGGATTATCATCATATATGTATGGGCTTTTTATATCCGGTAGTTTTGTTGTATCAGTAATGTATTCTGCCAACTCTCCTATATTTTCTAATTCTTCGGAAATTTTGTCTTTTGCTTCGTCAAAGTCATACTCAGATATGTGTAAACTTTTATTGAAAATTTTTTCCTCTTCAATAAATTCCTTTTCCGGAACGCTATCGGCTTTTTTCCACTTATGGATAAAATTGGACCTCCACAAATCACTTATATTGTTTCTGATAGTTGCACCTTTAAGTATTTTTGCTGTTTCTATGAAATTATCGTAAGTTTCTTGAGATATAGCTTCCTTTTCAAGCAAAAAGTCGTATAAATAAACACTTCCCCAGATAGAGGCAATTATATCATGCAGGTTATCTGAAAAGAAATAATTATTTATATTTAATACATATTCATAAAATGTGCTAATCTCTACATTAAAAAAAGTATCAAAGTTTTTAGTTTCATTATTTTCTATGAAGTACCTCATTAAATTCTTCAAAATTGAGCTTGACAGGGCAAAAGACATTCCTCGTTTTTGCATATATTTGAAAAAATATAAATTTAATATCATGACTGCCTTTGAACGGTCTTTTTGTAAATAAGCCTCAATCTCTTTTATTGATAATTGTTCTTTTACTCCGTCCTCAATCTCTTTTAAAAGATTATCATCAAAATCTATATTATACTTTTCAAATACAGGGATAAGATCTTCTTTATTAAAATGTGTCGTATTATTTAACTTATCTAATTCTATGAAAAATTTGATTATAGCTAATTCTAGGCCTACTCCTTCCACTAATTCATCGGAATTGTCTATTGTATGAAAATTACTGACAAGAGCCTCATCAATAATATCAACATAATCATAGTACAATATTCTACGAAACTCTTCCAAATACTTGTCATAGTCTTCTAGCGGGTCAGCAATAAAGTTGCCAAAGGATTGTTTTACTTCTTCATACTTATTATTAAAACAGTAGTAATTAATCAAAAGACTATCTAAATATGTAAAATTATCCAAATATAATTCCGTTTGGTAATCTTTAAGTATTTGTATAAATTTTAAAACTCTTCCAAAGTTCTTTGCGCTGTCATTATGTCCTGTAAGTTCTAAAATAAGTTCAACTACATCATATTTCTCAAAAACTTCTTCGGGAATTTCTTTTGAAAAAAACTCACAAGCTGTGTCAAACATATCTTGACTTAATATATCATCATTCAAATATTTATCCCAAAACTCTTCTGCGTTTAATGCCATAATTTTATTTTTTATTTTCGTGGTTTAACATTTTTTGTATTTCCCTATCAAAATCGGAAACGTAATTTTTATCTTGTATAACTCTAAATTTATCATATTCGCTTTCAGCTTTTAATTTGGCTTCAAGCATTGATATTTTGCCTTTATCTTTTAATATTGGATAATCAGCTAATTCCAAAAACGCTGTAAGAAATTTATCCCAATCTTTCATATTCATAACTATTCTGTTTCTGGCTCTGCTTTCTGCCAAATCTAAATAAGAAGTAACTATCCTTTCCAAGGCTTTTAAATGTTCTTTATCCAAATAGTTTTTTGCAACACTCACATCGCTTTTCAGTATTTTTCCCTTTGGTGCGTGTTTCCATGTTTTTAAGCCCATATAAATCTTTGAAGCATCAGCCGAAGTATAGATTATTTCTGCTGCTGTTTTTCCGGTGATTGCCCAATGCAGTTTGTTTTGCACACTTGCAAAAAAATGTCGTGTAACGGCTGCTTTACTGTCATAATCGGCTGACAAAGCATAAATATCCGTAATCTTTTGGTACAGTCGTCTTTCACTCAAACGAATTTCTCTAACTCGCTCAAGCATTTCATCAAAGTAATCAATGCCAAAATGCTTTGCTTGTTTAAGACGCTCATCGTCCATTGCAAAGCCTTTAATGATGTATTCGTGAAGAATTTCGCTTGCCCATTTTCTAAACTCTATCGCCCTATGCGAGTTAACTCTGTAACCAACTGCCGTAACTGCTCGTAAATTGTAATATTTTACGGATTTTACTTGAGTTTTTCCTTCAATAGCACCATGTTGAGTGGTATGTCGGAAATCCCGACATACCACTTTTTCGTCCAATTCACCCGAAGCAAATATGTTCCTTAAATGTTCGGTTATTGTCGAACGCCCTTTCTCGTATAGTATTGAAATAGCTTTTTGAGTAAGCCAAAGCGTTTCGTCCTTCAAATAAACATCTATATTTACTTTACCATCTTGGGTTTTGAAAATAACAAAGTTCTTATATTCTTGTAAGTCGCTCATTGATTTTAGAATAAATTTAATAGTTCACAAAGATACACTATTATTTTTACTTTTATGCAAATAATACTTAGTTAAATTAGTAATTAGTAATTAGCAATTAGTAATTAATTATATTGCTTATAATCAAAACATTACACAAAAACTCTCCAACTTCACAAAACCCTTATTATCAACAAATTACAAAAACACAACGAGATATTTAAAAATAACCATAAAATTGAAAGTTGTTTACCTGCAAAAAACACTAAGCCTCCCACCATTCACAATAACTTTATTATCAATAAAATACCCTTTATTAACTTTACCATTCACAAGTATTTTATTTATCCTTGAATTATCCTTATTGTTGTTATTTAAAATTGTAAAAGTTTTACCTTTATAATATTTAGGGCTTAATTCAATAGTAATTTTGTCGAACACAGGCTTGCTAATTGCAAAACTCATATCACCCGGGCAAACAGGATACAATCCCATCATGCTAAATGCCACCCAAGAACTCATAGTTCCGCAATCGTCATTGCCGGGAAGTCCGTCAGGAGTATTTTTAAAGTGCTTGGCTATTAAATAATTAACTTCTTTCTGACTGCGCCATTCCTTGCCCTTAATGTAATTAAAAAGATAAGGATAGTGCATATCAGGCTCGTTAGTCATATCAAAAAGGCTGTCGGTAAATACTTTGTCAAGAGTTTTGTAAAATTGCTCCTTACCTCCCATTAATTTCATATACGATTTTATATCATGCGGAACACAAAAAGCATAATTCCAAGCCGTTCCCTCGTGAAAACCCGGAACAGGCTCAAAGTTTTCACCCTGCTTAGGATTAAAATTCTTCAAGAACTTACCGTTGGCTAACTTGGGTCGTAAAATCTTATAACCGTCTTTGTCAAAATAATTAACATATTGAAGCGAACGTTTATTAAACTTCTCATAATCAGCCTTTTTTCCCAATGCTTTTGCAAGTTGTCCTAAATTCCAATCAGCTATGTAATACTCTAATGCTTCCGAAACCGAATTATCATATTCTGATAATAGCGGCATATATCCATTTTTTATATAAAAATCATGATTATTCCGTATTTTATTGTCTTTTTGAGCCGTTGTAGCCGATTTTATCATAGCCTCGTATGCCGTTTCAACATCAAAATCGCGTAAGCCTCGCAAATATGTATCAGCAATTACGGGAAATGCAGGGTCGCCACTCATTGTGTAGGTTTCCTTGCTGTTTAACTCCCATTTTGGCAGCCAACCGCTTTCCTTATACATATCAATCATCGATCTAACCATATCAAGCTGTAAATCAGGATATACCAAAGACATAAACTGATGAAAATTGCGATAAGTATCCCAAAGCGAAAACACAGTATAACGATTTTGCCCTTTTGGTAATTGCCCGATTTTGTGGCTTTCCATAACAGGATATTCACCGTTTACATCGTTAATGATATTCGGGTGCAAATTAATGTGGTAAAGTGCCGTGTAAAATACTGTTTTTTGGTCTTTTGTGCCGCCCTCAACTTGTATTTTTGAAAGTGTTTTTGTCCACTCGTTTTTTGCATTTTTTCGGGTTTTGTCGAAATCAAAATTATTAAACTCGGCATTTAAGTTTTTTCTAGCATTTTCCATGCTTACGTAGGAAACGCCGATTTGTACAAGAATTTGTTCGTTTTTTCGGGTTTCAAAACTAAAATATGCTCCAATGCTGTCGCCCGCTATGGGATTTGTGTAATTTTCGTAAAACTTAAATTTATTACTCGTGTTCGACCACGATTTTTCTGCCTGCATTTCAGGCATTTTTTTCCAAGCTGCAAATTTTTCGGCAGCTTTGCTAAATCTTGCAACAAAATATACAGGACGCTCCGAATTGCCTTGATAACAAAAAGTACCTGTCATTCGCCAGCCTTCAACTTCCTGATTATTAACTATATGTATATATCCGCCTGTTTCGTTGCTTAAACCGTTTCCTAAATCAAGTAAGATGTTGGATTGTCCTTTCGGAAAAGAGAAACGGCTTAAACCTGTTCGTTTTGTTGCCGTAACCTCCGTTAAAATGTTGTATTTGTCTAACATGCAGGAATAATAGCCCGGCGATGCTTTTTGATTGCTCATTATTGAACCGTATTCTTTTAAATTCGCATTTACTTTGCCTGTGGTCGGCATCAGCAAAATTACGCCTAATTCGGGACAACCTACTCCGCTTAAATTTACATGCGAATATCCTGTAAAATATTTATTATCATAGGAATAAGGCGTAGACCACCAACGAGTATCTTTGTCGTAAGTATTTATTTTAGAGCCTGTTACATTAAACGGAACTACGGAAACCATGCCTTGCGGAACAACTGCTCCGGGATTGGTTGTACCAAAGTTGGTAGTTCCTATAAAGGGATTTACATAGTCGGTAATTTGCTGACTAAATCCTAATGTTAATGATAAAGTAAACAGTAAAGTTAAGTATATTTTTTTCATGTTTTTACTGAAAATTTAAGTTTGTAAATAAAATGTTTAAATCATCTCTTTTATTAGCATGTTCTTTGCGATTTAAGCGTCTAAATTTCTTCAATATAATCAATCAATAAGCGAAATAGAGCTTTATATTTGGAAAAAGGTAAATTTTTTGCGTTGTCGTGCACGGAATGATATTCTTTATACTCGCCGAGAGTGTATATAAAAAAACTTTTCACTCCTTTGTGATAAAACGGAAAATGGTCGCTGTTGGCTGCGGCAGCTCGCGGAAATACTCCCGACAAATATGATTTCTTATTGTTTATTTCAACCAATTTATTAAAATCAGACTTAAAAACACTTCCATTTACCACTTTTATACCTTTGTCGCCGCTTCCCACCATGTCCAAATTTATCAACAATTTTATTTTATCCAAAGGAAAAAGCGGATTATTAACGTAATAAAACGAACCCAGAAGTCCCAATTCTTCGCCTGTGAAAAATAAAAAAGCAATTGAATACTTTAAGTTTTTGCGATTTTTAGAATAATGACGCAACAAATCCAACAGTGCAACAACTCCGCTGCCGTTATCATTTGCTCCGGGAAAGTAAATTGATTTTCCCATTTCGCCCAGATGGTCGTAATGAGCCGAGAGAACTATAAAACTGTCAGATTTTCCCTCTATGTAAGCTGCAATATTATTGCTTATGTAATTTTCAAAAAACTTGTTTTCAACATCTATTTCTATACTGTCAATATTTTCGGGCAATGATTTCGCGGCAATTTTCACATGAGCAAAATCAGATTCTCGTTGCGACGGAACATGAGTTAATGCTTTATGCTCAACCGTTATAATTCCCTTTGCTTTAAATGGATTTCTCTCAACAATGTAATTATATGCTTCTTTAAGTTCTTTATTATCAATATTTAATGTATCAATAAGCAAAAAAGCATCTTCTATGTATTTATTATTGTAACTTTCGGCAAATTTTTCGGAAGATAAACGGATTACAGGATATTTGCCGCTTACGGATTGCGAATTTGCCGAAACCAAATAATCATACTGAGGACGCAAAATTCCATTGTTTAACTTCACGCTCATTTTTCCCGGAAAGGTATTTACGCTTATGGGCACGGATTGTAAATATGAATTTGCCTTAAATGTTTTTGCTTTATAATGACGCAATTTTTTCACTATAAAATCCGATGCAATTTTATCGCCATTATTGGAGTAGCCTCTTCCTGCAAATTTTTCCGAGCATAAAATTTTTAAATTACGTTTTACCAACCTTAATTTTTGCGATTTTACAAACTCAACATTGGTAAAATGAAAAATAACCAACAGCAATATTATTTGTTTCATATATTTGTTTTTTCCGTACAAAGTTTTGGACTTACGTCTTCGGGCTTCCATCTTTTAGCTTTGCAATTTTTTAATAATTACTTTTGTAAACAGCTGTATATCATCAAAAAACACTATAAATTTTTCATCTATAAAATCCTCATTTTCATACAAAGTTTTAATTGCAAAATCGGAAGCATCAGGTAAATTTTTGAATTTAGACATATTATCAAGCGTCTTTTTTAATCCTTTTATGTTTGAATAGGAAAGCAGACTGTTATTTGCAATCATCATTTTAAAAAATCTTTGCATAGACTCGGGCATAAGTTCCAAATTTCTATGTAAAACAGCGTGCGAATTATCTATGAATTTTTGCAATGACAAATCGGGCGAATATTTGTTCCAATTTTTGCACAAAAAATAATCGTAAACCAAATCTACAACAACACCCGCATATTTGTGATATTGAGGAATAAACAGTCGTCTGACTTCTTTGCCGGAAGGATGCTCGTCGGTAAATTTATCGATTTGCCTGTGCAAAAGTATGCCGTCTTGAATATCTTTTTTATAATCGAGATACATTCTGCCCTTAATGGCATCGCCGATGTAATTCCCGACAATTAAACCCTCCTTATTTCCCGATAAAAACAAATGTGCTATAAAATTCATAAAAAATCTTTGCGGTTAATCCATTATCAATTATAAATTTGTCAATACTGTTTTTCCAAGTCCGCATTTTTAAAATAATGCTTCAAAATTTGCTTGTAATCGAAACCCTTTTGTCCCATAACAGCTGCTCCAATTTGACATAAACCAACGCCGTGTCCCCAGCCCGCACCTTGCAATACAAACTTAACTTTCGATTTATCATCAATCTTTTTGCTGACTACAAACGCTGAACTGTATAAATGCGTCTCGGAAAGAGCTTTGCGAATTTCAAGCTCTTTACCTATTGTAAACGTCTTTTTAGTGCCGCTTATTTTCAACTTTATGATTCTTCCCGAATTGCCGCGCTCAACTGCCTTTAAATCAAGTATTAAACCAAAATCTATTCCCATGCGCTTTTTTACAAGTTCACTCAACTCCTTTTGTTCGTATTCAACTGTCCAACGATAATAATCACTCGTTTTTTGGTCGTAATTATTAAGAACTTGTTTTAAAATTGCCTTATCGTCAGTATTGCAATAAGCATCGGGATTACCGCAAATCCATGCTTCGGCATTTTCTTCATTTTGTAAACTTGTGTTGAAATTATCAGGAACTTTTGAGTTATCTATTATTGTATCGAGATAAGGGTGTACAACATTTTCCCAAACATTCTCGAAATTTTCCGATATTCCGCCACAACATTTTGAGAAACGAGCATCACAAATTTTGCCATTGTACACTAAACATTCGCCGAAAGTCAATTGCACGGCACGCTCAACATTAGACGAACTTTTTCTGCTAATTCCTTGATAACGCTGACAATGGTCATCTGAACAAACATCAAAATTCAGATGCTCTTCTCTGTCGTACCATCTGATTAATTCACTCTCGGTTTGCATACAAGATGTGTACTCGCTTTTTGCTTCTTTAATTTGCTTATTTTTGTTGATTTGTGCCAATAACCAACTTCGGGAAATAACCGCATGTGCTTTTAAAAACTCCAAAGATGAATGAGCACTCATTTCCGATGAAATCACACTTGTTAAATAATCTTCTATATTAATAATGTTGATAGCAGTGATTTCATTATTTTCCGAAATAAATTGCAGTGAACCGTTAAATATTTGATTTTCAAATTGTTGCCAATGAAAATCTTTACCTATTTTTACATTAAAAAGTGTGAAGTTGTTATGTGCATGTTTCGGCGATATTATTACAGATGAATTACATAAGTAAGTTTTTATATCGTTTTCCAACTTAATTTTATTATCAAAAATTGAAACTTTATATTTTCCGTTCAATATTTTATCGTTTTGTAAACAGTAATCTCCGTTAAGTGAAAACTCGATTACTTTTTCACTTTGTATACCTACTTTTATTGTTGGAATAGTTGTCATCAGGAATTATTTTATTCAAATTACAAGCCTTTATTTTAACTGCAAGCAACGCAAATAAAATTAAAATTAGGAATAACAATAATCATCGAACAATGATGTGCTTAACTCTAAATTTTTCATAATCCTATTCAAATCGCTTTCGGGTACACAAACTTGATTAAAAATGGAAAGAACATCACTTGCTTTTATCTTTAAAAAATCCTCTTTGCGCGGGGTTATCAGTAAACCACCCATGTCCACCGAAGCAGGACTAAGCAAAATTTGCTTTTCGCCCTTCTCAAAATAACAAGCAGGTCGATGTAATTTTCTCGGAAACAGGTGCACGATGTAATTATTGTTTTTAAAATAAGCAAGAATATTTAACATTGGCGAGCTATTTACTTTGTATAATTGCTTTAAAATTCCACAAATTCTGTCAAAAATATCGGTCAGCACGTTTATTGAATGACTCTGTATGCTTATTACAGACCTCCTGTAACCAATCCATCTAAAAATCTTATAATCAGCATTTTCTATTTCAAGCTTTAAACATTTGCCTGTTTCAAAATCCTTTTCGATGGGTAAAACATTTTTAATTCCCGCTTGTAAATGAAAATGGTCGGGCGCAGATGCTCCACATTTAGGACCATTATAAAAAACCGTGTAATCGGGCAGTTCTTTGCACAGCTCTAACATTGATGAAAAAAACGGCAAGATTTCCTGCGCTCTGTGTTCCTTATGAACTATGGTAAGATGTTTCCTGAAAATGGGATAAGGATTTACTAAAATTGTAAAATACTTAAAAGCAATACCTTCTTGCACTTTCGGTCGATTGTGGGAACACAAAAAACACGGACGTTCGGCTATCGACTTTTTATCGACCTTTGCCGATGAGGATTTTATGCGTTCAGGGTTAAACTGAACTTTCACACTTGCATTTTCGGCTAGTTGCAATGTTTTTG
>PDWJ01003089.1_pt1 | contig 16439 bp, 11 predicted proteins | sample 1430881 | NCBI WGS metagenome assembly PDWJ01 (sample SAMN01162460, study PRJNA174530) | Oral metagenome, whole genome shotgun sequencing project. | biome: Marine environment; feature: Marine mammal; material: Swab sample of the gingival sulcus; isolation source: swab sample of gingival sulcus... | reverse complement strand
GCGAAGCCGACACCCAAAAACGCAAGGATTTTTTGCGACTCATCGGCTACAAAATACGCTAATGCAGGTTTTGGGGCTAACTGCCGAAGATTTGGAGCGGGAATTTCGGCGGCGGTATAAAAAAGGAGCTTTTCACGCACTGGCGGCGTACTCGCAAATTATGCAAAAAGGCGATTTTCGAGTGCGGGATTTGGCGGAATTTTTGTCTGTCCAAAGCCTTGCCCGACAGTTTGAAGCCGACATCTGTACGGATTTGCCCCAAATTGTTCACAGTACGGAAGCAGGCGGAACGATTAAATTTTTGAGCCGATTGGCGGACGGAGAAGAAATCGAATCCGTTGTTATTCCCATGCACTCTTACGCGACTGTTTGTGTTTCTTCGCAGGTCGGTTGTCGTATGGGCTGCGTGTTTTGTTCGACCGCAAAAAAGGGGTTGAAACGAAATCTGGCTGCCCACGAAATCGTTGCCCAAGTTTATCTGGCTCGTTTTTTGCTGCAACGGGAAGTCCGCAATGTCGTTTTTATGGGAATGGGCGAACCGCTTGATAATTTTGATGAAGTCGTACAGGCAATTCGGGTTTTGAGCGATCAGCGGGGACTGAATATTCCTCGCAGCAAAATCACACTTTCGACTGCGGGCAAATTAAACGAACTGGCAAAACTGGGGAAAATGCGGCTTTCTCCACTGCGAATCGCCATTTCTCTCCACGCCTGCGAAGACAAATTGCGAAGCCGTCTTATGCCGCTCAATCGCCATTATCCGCTGGCGGAACTCAAAAAAACACTGCTCGCCTATCCGCTGCAAAACAGAGAAGTCTTTTTTATCGAATATATTTTGCTACGCGGCATAAACGACAGCCTCAAACAAGCGGACGAACTGGCTGAATTTGTAAAAGAACTACCCGTTCGGATTAACCTTATTTTGTACAATCCCGACAAAGAAGAAAAACTGCCTTTTCAGCGACCGACAGACGAAAATGCCCAAAATTTTGCAAACCGCCTGCGAAGCAAAAATATTTTTGTCCGCATTCGCTGGAGCAAAGGCGATACGATTGCAGCAGCATGCGGACAGTTACGGACATAAAAAAACGGCAAAAATCTGTATTTACATCTTTCTGCCGTTTTAAAATGAAAATCCTGTATGCAATTTGCTGCAATTTGCAAACAAAATACATACAGGAATTTTTATGGTTATTTAGAAATCAACCTTTTTGCCTTCGTAACAATACTGAAAAATCCGTTTTACTTCTTCTGCGGTCGGAGTTCTCGGATTTGCAGCCATACAGGCATCAGCCAAAGCATTGCGAGTAATGTCGTCCAGCTTTTCATTCCATTTTGCTTCTTCGATTCCGCATTCTTTGAATGAAGACGGAACACCAACTTCCGAGCGTAAATTTTCAAGGGCAACGGCAAAATCTTCGGCAGTATTTTTACCCAGCAATTTTGCCAAATCTTCATATCGCTTGGTCGCTTTTTGATTAAATCGTACCGAGTTGGCAACGATAATGGCGTTGGCACAACCATGTGTTACGCCAAACATTCCGCCGACTTGGTGAGCCATAGCGTGAACAATACCCAACAAAGCATTGGTAAAAGCAATTCCAGCCAAACACGATGCGTCGTGCATTGCCTGTCTGGCTTCAAGATTGTTCGGCTCTTTTTGAGCAAGAGGCAAATTTTTAAAAATTAGCTCTATTGATTGTTTCGCAATAGGGTCGGTATAAATGTCCGCTGCTGTAGAAACATAGGCTTCGGTCGAATGCACAAGTGCGTCCATTCCCGTATTGGCGGTAATATGCGGAGGCATTGATTTACAAATTTCACCGTCAACAATGGCAATATCCGGCGTAATTTCATACGAAACCAGCGGATATTTTACACCTTTTTTACGGTCGGTGATAACGGAAAATCCGGTAACTTCCGTGCCTGTTCCGCTAGTTGACGGAATGGCGATAAATTTTGCCTTTTGCCGCAAGGGTTTAATGGTAAATGCCGGCAAAATATCTTCCAGCGTTGTTCCCGGATATTCATAAAAAACCCACATCGCCTTGCCGGCATCAATCGCAGAACAACCGCCCAAACCGATAATCCAATCGGGTTCAAATTTCTTCATTTCTTCAGTACCACGCAATACCGTTTCGATACTCGGGTCAGCCTCAACCCCATCGAAAACAAAAGATTCAATCTTGTTTTCCTGCAAATAATCTTGCACTCGTTTGATTGTACCGGATTTTTTCATCGAGCTGCCACCGGTAACAATAAAAGCTTTTTTGCCCGAGATTTCTTTTAGTTTTTCCAAAGTCCCAATACCATGATAAATAATCCGTGGAAGAACAAATCCTACAGCTGCCATACTCTCTCCTTATAGTTAAATATTTTTAAAAAACCAAAGTTAGCAATAAATTTATTGCTACTTATAAAGAATCACATTTTTATTTTTGTGTCAAATATTTTTCTTTATAATTAAGAAAAAACAAAAAAAATGCAAAGAAAGATAAATAATTTGATAATTTACAATAAAAAGAAAAGAAAGAAAAAGAAAAAACAACGCATAGAAAATAAGAAGAGATTATTTTTATTGGAAAAATTATATTTCTTATTTAAAAATCAGCTTTTTGCTCGGTTTAAATCAATTATTTACAAATTAAATTATTTTTTTTTATTAATAAAACAAATTTCTTCTCATTTATAATTACTTTCTTAATAACACTTAACTAATAACTGTTTTATTACAGTTATTTTTTTTCAAAACACCAAAAATCCACAATGTTTTACGAATATTTTGAATACTTAAAAACAATAACAATAACAAAAAAATAAGTATTCCAACAAGAGATTTCACTTCTCCAAAAAACGATTTATATAGTACGAATAAAAAACATGCAACAGAACCAATCGAATACAGCAAAAAAGTATTTTTTTCGTCTCTTGCTAGTTTTATATCAATTTTTTGACGAAGTTTTTTTATATTTGCAACAGAGATATTATCTGTTAAAGCATTAAAATTTTCAAATTCTCTATCTGTAAAAGAAATAATTACAATTTTTTCTCGCTCCTTCTTTCCTTTAATCGTTATTTTACGAAAAGAAGGCAAGCGATAATGAGGAACAACTTGTGCATCTATGCTGTGTAAATCCTCCCACAAAATATATTTTCTTTTATTTAAAAAAGGATAAAAAGAATATATTTTGGCATCATCAATTTTTATAATTTTAAACTTAAAAATCAAAATATATAAAAATAAACATTCAAAAACGCCCAAAAAGAACAATCCTACTATTTTGTATATATCTATAGAATTTTCTGCAACAATACTATTCAGCAATACAAAACAAAGCCACGCTAAATACGGCACAACAAAAAGAAAAAAGATACTTGTGATAAAATTCGGAATACTAATTTTCATTCTTATGATTTTATTTTTATTTGCATATAACATACATATCTTGAGCAAAAATAGTGCCTTATTTGTACAGTTAAGCAATTTGCAATTTATTCATTGGACACAAATTGTAAACATTGCTTTTTATACCATGCCATGTGTAGTTTATTAAATTCGCCAACTTGATGCCAAAGCCCATATAAAACATACTCCAAATGTAATAACAACGAAATACAATAAAGAAATTATAAAAATAAATTTTGAGTATATATTTTTATTTTGTCTTAAGGACACAAAGGAAAGTATTACCGATATTAAAGGCATAAATATTGTCAAAAATAAGATGCAATAATCGTCCATAAACTTTTCTATTTTCCAACTTAAAGGAGTATCTGAAAATATCAGAAAAATCCATTGTATAGAGATTACAATCATTATGATAGATATGGTGTTGAAATTTTTATTGTTCTTCATACATTTACTCCAATCAAGATTTCATTTATTTATAATTACTCATAACGAACGTATCGGGTGTATGAACAGTGTTTTTTGTCGACAGATAAAGTGTGCAATTTTTCCATTGATAAAAATTGCACAGCATTACTTTTTATATAATCATGTAAAAAATAAATTTTAAAAAGTCAGTTCTTTACTTTAAAAAACCGGCTCCCTGCTCGGTTCAAGTCGATTATTTACAAAACGGATTAAATCTTTTTCGTTTAGCGCGCTATGCGGAGCAAGTCCTGCCGCCAGACCGTTATTTCCTGTTGCCAAAGCCAAAGCCGCCGCAAAATTCCAGCCCACGGCAGTTTCAAATAAATGACTGATGACGACATTTCTGTCCCGATATTCCGAAATCAGTCGCATAGCGGTAAAAAGTCCAAGCAGCATTGGCTTTAAGACCAAAATAGACGAAAATCCCTCAGGCAAAGAATCTAAAAGTGATTCGTCCTGAGCAAGTGGCGGATGCGGAAAAGTAGGCACGGCACCGGGTTCTTCCCAAAATTCCACCTGTATTTTTGTTAAGAAATTTGCCCAATTTTGTACTTCTCGTGGAAAAAAAACGCCGTTACTGTCCACGCGCAACCGCCCTTCTTCGCCCATATTTTTTGCAAGCCAGGTCAGCATTTGCCGCTCTTGTTTTTTTTGGCTCTTGTCTCCGATTTTCATCTTAAAAGTGCGAAATCCCTTTTCCCACGCCTGCCAAAATTCCGCTTCCAATTCTTCCATAGTTGTCGCATTGAACAAAAAAGCCAGCTCAACCGCTCCAATCGGAGCAAGAAATCCACCCATTTCAAGCAAAATGGAACGAAGCACTTGCCACACGGTTTCCCTGCGCGATTTTGCCAGAGCCTGCACATAAGCACACTCTATTCCGCACCGCAGGGCGGCGGGAAAGTCCGCCGTCATTTTCTCGACTTCCTGCCATTGCAAATCAAAAAGAGGCTTATTTGCAAGAAGTGCCTGCAATTTCGGCAGGACATCTTTACATTCCGCCAATGTTTCTTTGGAATACTGTGGCAAAGGACAGACTTCACCTTGCCCGATTCGTCCGTTTTTGTCTTGCAGCGAAAGCAAAAATCCCTCTCGCTGCGTCCATTTTACTTTGGCATTGGAGGTAATCAGCGAAAAAGAAAAATCCTGAACAACTATTTTCATATTTTTTTCCTACGGAAAACGGGGAAATTGAGAAAAATCGGGTTTGCGTTTTTCCAAAAAGGCACGATGCCCTTCCTGTCCTTCCTCGCTCATGTAAAAAAGTAAGGTTGCATTTCCGGCAAGCTCCTGCAAACCTGCCTGCCCGTCACAATCAGCATTAAAAGCCGATTTTAAAAACCGCAAAGCCATCGGACTTTGGACTAAGATTTCTTTGCACCACGAAACGGTCTCTTCTTCCAGTTTTTCAAGCGGCACAACCGTGTTGACCAGCCCCATATCCAGAGCCTGTTTGGCATCGTACTGGCGACACAAAAACCAAATTTCTCTGGCTTTTTTTTGCCCGACAATCCGAGCCAGATATGAGGCTCCGTAACCGCCGTCAAAACTCCCGACTTTTGGACCTGTTTGCCCGAAAACCGCATTGTCCGCCGCAATGGTCAAATCGCAAACAAGATGCAAAACATGTCCGCCGCCGATTGCGTAGCCTGCAACCATAGCAATAACGGGTTTGGGCAAGGTGCGAATTTGGCGTTGTAAATCTAGAACATTCAAACGAGGCAGCGTATCGTTTCCAACATAACCGCCCTTTTGCCGCACTTTTTGGTCGCCGCCTGAACAAAAAGCCTTGCCGCCCACGCCCGTCAAAATCACCACGCCGATTTCACCGTCATCTCGTGCATCGTCAAAGGCGATTTTCATTTCTTTGATTGTTTCGGGACGAAAAGCATTATGCACCTGCGGACGGTTGATGCTGATTTTGGCAATTCCGTCCAGCTTTTCGTACAAAATATCTTCAAATTGCAAAGCCTGTTTCCATTCCATCAGATTTCCTCCAAAATTTCTGCGACTTTCTGCGGCTGCTCCAAAAGGACATTATGCCCGACACCCGAAACAGACAAAAGCCGCCCGTTTGTAAATGCGTTAATATGTTTTTTCCAAAAATTCCAATACTTTTTGTCCAGCTCACCAATCACAACCGTTACGGGCATTTTCAATTCCGCCAAACGGGGGAGAAAATCGGGCATTTGCCCAAGCCCCAAAACTCGCAAGGCTGCGGCAAGTCCGTCGGAGGTCTGTTTGGAGCGAACACTATTTTGATGTTCTAAAATTTCCGCTGCAAGCTGTTTTTGCGAGGCAAAAAGCTCTAAATCTTCCCAAAAACGATAAAAGTCCGCAAGTCCATTTTTTTCAAGCATACACGCCAGTTTTTCATCATTTTTTCGTCTGTCCTGTTTTTCGCTGCCCTCAGCCAAACCTGCGTGGCTGGCAATTAGCACAAGTGAGCGGAAATATTGCGGCATCGCAAGAGCAAGCCCCAAAGCCAGCCGTCCACCGAGCGAATACCCGCACAAGATTTCGGGATTTTGGGGAGAAACGGATTTTTGTACGATTTTTCCGAGTCTTTCAATTTCGCTTGCAAAACTCCACGACGAGAGAGCTTGCGGACAACCGAAATGCCCGTAAATCGGCGGACAGATACATTTTTTTGAAAAAAGCAAATTTTGTAAGACCGCAAAACTTTCCGCAGAACCGGTAAATCCGTGCAAACAAAAAACCGTTGATTTCATTTGGATATTTGGGGTTCGGACTTTTTGCTTTCAGCGAATTGCATTTTTTTTGCCTCTTCTCGAAGTGCAGCCAACGGTTCGGCAAAATCTGTTTCTTGAACAAAAGCTTCAACAATAATCGGTTTTTTGTAAGAAAACGCCTCTTTTAAAGCTTTTTCAACTTCATTTTTTTGCATCAATTTACGATAAGCAAACCCGAACATGGAAGCAACGGAAGAAAAATCAAGTGAATGCGGCGTTGTCCAAAATTCGCTTTCTCCGTCCTGCCACACTTTTGCCGCAGGAAGTTTGTCAAAAATCCGCCCACCGCCGTTATTTATCACAATCAACACGCAGGTTTTTTGAAGCGGCGGCAAACGATAAAGCGTTCCGAAACCGCCGAGATTATGCAGACAACTGATGTCGCCCAAAACGGCAACTCCACCGTCGGGTGCTGCTGCAATCGCCCCGAAAGCAGCCGCGACCAAGCCGTCAATACCGTTTTGCCCTCGCTGCGAACAAACAGCGGTTTGCCGGTTTTTCACAGGCAAAAAACAATCAACATGGCGAACGCTCATTCCGTTTCCGAGAAACAAAACCTGCTGCGGACGCAAAAAATCACCCAATTTTTCAAAAATATGTGCGGGGCAAAAATCAACTTTTTGAAGTTGTGCTTGAATTTTGCGAGCGTAGATTTTTTGAAGTGAAAACAAGTTGGAGTGCCAATTTTCGTCTTGTAGGGCAAAAGATTTTTGCTCCGAAGCGGAAAAAGTTTGCAAAAAAAGTTCAAGGTTTGCTTGCAAATCACCGTGCAAAATAGCAGTTGCCAAGTGCGACGGGTCTCCCCACTCGCCTTCGCTCAACACAATTCGCGGTATGTTTTTGTTGCTAAAAAAACGATTTACCGCTCCGTTTGTGGGCGGAAATCCGATTTGCAAAATACAATCAGGCGGCGGAAAATCCTCTCCAAAAAGAGAAAATATTTCGGGAAACAAAAGCTGCGACTTTGTACTTTGCAGGCGAAATTGCGACGGCGTTTCGGCAAAAACAGAAAATCCCGTTTTTTCTGCCAGCTTTTCAATCGTCTCCGCTGCAATTTTGCGAAATAGAGCAATCGGACCAAGAACAATTATTCCCCGCCGTGATTTTTGTAGAGATTTTTTTATTTGCAAAAATGGCTCTAAATTGTTGATTTGAAAAGAACGGGGGGCAAAAACGGAAATTTTTCGCTCCAAAAGACGGTCAACCGTTTGGACAAGCCGCTTTTCCGCCTCATTTAAGGAAGAATCGTTTTCCGTAAACGGTTCAAGCGGCTTTGCCGCATGAAAATTAAGCTGAACCGCACCGGGGAAAACGAAGTGCGCTTTTTCCACAGCTTGGGCGACTTGGCACTGTACGGCGAGCAAAGCCTGCTCGTCCGCCTGCGGCACAAAATCAGCGAAAAAACGAATATGATTACCAAAAAGCCTGTGCTGGTCTGTTGTTTGCGGAGCGTTCGCGTGAGCCAAATAAAGAGGTCTGTCCGCCGTTACAATCAGTAGCGGCACACACGCGGCTTCCGCCTCCAAAACAGCAGGAAAATAATTTGCTCCGGCACTGCCGGAAGTGCAAAGCAACAGCGGACTGCAACCGGTAAGCTTACTTTTTCCAAGAGCAAAAAAAGCGGCGTCCCGTTCATCAAGAATGCAACTGCAACGCACCTTAGAAGACCGCAAAGCCGCCAAGGCAAGCGGTGTCGAGCGAGAACCGGGACTGATGATAACTTCCCGAATACCAAGCTCGGCAAACGAATTTATAAATAATCTGGCGTATTGCGTAAGCAGATTGCGGATTTCCATTTTTATCCTAAAAAGTATGTGAGATTGGTTGTAATTTTAATATAAAAGAAAAAACAATATCATTATTGAGTAATTTTTCTTATTATTTCATCAAAATCAGATTGAATTTTTTGCGTCTTGTTAAATTTCTCATATTCACGATATGCCTTTTCTTTTGCTTGAATTGTTGATATTTTTCCCTTTCCTTCAAGCACTTTATATTCATTAAACGATAAAAATCTATTCACACTCTCTGCAAATTCTTGCATTGTAAAAACGGTTCTCTTTTCAATAATATTTTCTATATAGTCAAAAAAACCGGAAACAGTCCTTTCTAATTTTTTAATTTCCGCCTCTGCCAAATAATTTTTAGCAATATTTGTATCAAATTTTAAAATACGCCCATCAGGAGAATTTTTCCAAGTCTTCAATCCCATAAATTCTTTTTCGGCATCAGCCTGTTTGTATATTATTTCGCTTGCGGTATGCCCTGATATGGCAAAGTGAAATTTGTTTTGAACGCTCGCATAAAAATCTTTTGTAACCTGTGAATTTTTATCGTAATCAATACTGCATTCTGCAAAAATATCAGTTATTTGTTGATATATTCTGCGTTCACTCGCCCGAATTGAGCGAACTCGTTCCAATAATTCACGAAAATAATCTTTGCCAAAATACCGCCCATTTTTAAGACGGTCATCATCTAAAATAAAACCTTTTATCATAAATTCACGCAATACATTTGTTGCCCAAATTCTGAATTGCGTTGCCTGTCGTGAATTTACCCGATACCCCACCGAAATAATAGCATCAAGATTGTAATATTTCGTGCTATTTGTTTGTGTTTTTCCCGAAATAGCACCGTGTTGAGTGGTTGTTTCCAAAATGGAAATAACCTCATTTTCTTGCAATTCACCGCTTTCAAAAATATTTTTAAGATGCTTACTGATTGCAGGGACTTTTACATTAAAAAGTTCTGCCATTCTTTTTTGTGTAAGCCAAACAGTATCATTATGAAAAAAAATCTCTACTTTCACCTCACCATTAGGCGAAGTATAAAGCAAAAAATCACTCATTTGGTTTTGTACGCTTAATTTATTCATTTTTGTATTGCAGTAAATTTTATAAAAAACACATCAATATATATTAAAAAATACTAAATAGTATAATTGTTACTCCAAATTAAATTACAACTCATTACTTTATTTTTTACATACGGATTTTTTCTTGATTTCATTTTTGAAAAATTATATTTATTTTTTATCACACTATAAAAACTTATATACTGGCGTTTTATTTATACCGTGTTACATATTCTTATTTAATGAATACTTTTATGAATATAATCTCTTAAAGCTAAATTCATTAATACCTGATAGTCTACTTTTTTTTCACCTGCTAATTTTTTAAAATATAAAATAATATCATCATCAAAACTTATTGTAGTAGATTTTTTTTGAGGCTCATAAAATCTGCCTCGTATCCCTTTTGAAAAATCATATTCTTTTTTCATTTCAAAATTATCTTCAATATTTTTCATAGCTTTTTCGTTCATTTTTTGTTGCCTCCCTTGCACTAATTATTCTAATAACTTCTTCTCCAAATTCATCAAAATATAAATTTACAACAACTAACAGTTTGCTGTTTTTTGTATTTCCCAATGTTATCCATCTTTCTTCAAAATAATTAAACCTTTCATCTAAAATTGATATATGTAAAGGATCAGAAAAAACATCTTTTGCTTCTTCAAACGAAACGCCATGTTTTTCAACATTAACTTTACTCTTTTTTTCATCCCATTCAAATCTCATATCTATACCATTCTACACTCTATGTACGAAGTCAATATATTTATGCATTTTTATAACATATCACCCCCAAATATCGCTAACCATACCGCCCTGATTATTTTTTATCAAGAATAAAAAAAGGCGATACCGAAGCACCGCCTTCTTTTTTGGTTTTGGTTGGACAAATTTAAAAAGAATATCCGGCTTTTACTCCGACGGAAATATTATCCTCGTTGCCGTTTTGGGTGTAACTTCCTTCCAGTCCGTAATTAAAACCGGCATCATAAATAACATTATAATCCAGCGTTAAATTGACAGACGCCTTTTTGTAGCTTTCGCCCTGAATGTCAAAATCAGACGAACCGTTAAAACAAGCCTTGAGGTCATTATTGTCATACCCGACCAGACCATAAGCTGCCGTAAGCATTCCCGACAAAGAACTGTTTAATTTGTCGCCACGAACACTTTTGGCAAGTCCCAGTCCCGCCTGTCCGTCGAGATAATTAAACGCTTTTGACTTTACCTGTATTGCAAGAGGAATATCTTTTTCCTTTGTTTTTCCTTGAAAGACCATTGTATAAGCAAGTCCGCCTTTGAATTTTAAATTTAAAGCGTCTAAACCGTCTTTCAAACTATAAGTATAAAGCACTCCTGAATACAATGTTCCTGTATATGTATTCAAATCGCCTTTATATTTTTTATACTGATAGTTATTTTTCATCTCCCTTTCAACATCATAGAAAGAAAACTGCATACCCAGACCACTTATCCAGTCAATATTATCCTTAACGGCTTCTCTTCTAAATCCGCCCAGATACACCCGACCACCTTTAATTGTAGAATTGGTTGTTACGGTTTTATTGTCATCGTTCACAATTTCATGAAAATCAGAAGTTCCGCCACCCATAACAAACCCAAACGTCAAATCATCTTTGAGCGGTCTTTCGTACAAGCCGTAGCCGCTGTAAATCGTGCCTTTAAAATCCTCTCTTGCAAACCGTCCTGCAACCGTTCCGCCACGCACACGCGGTTTTTTAGCGGCAAAATCAAACTCGCTGTCAACAATCAAAGGAGTAAATACACCGATCTCGTCTTTTGATATTTTATTGACTTTGGCATAAATATTTTTGTCGTAAAGTTGCTTTAAAACCGTTTTAAATTCATTTAATGCTTCTGTTTGTCTGCGTGAATAATAAATTGATGAACGAATCATTTTGTACAACTCATCTTTAAACTGCAAATCTGTAAGCATTGCTGCTTCAACGGCTTTTTGTGAAAGACCATCAAATTCTTTAAGCGTTCTTAAATATGTTCTGTAATTTGAAATCATATTTAAAAGTTTTTCTTTTGGTGTAGTTCCTTCCGGTTCCAATAAAAATTTCAATCCCTTTTGAGCCAGATGTCCTCTTAATACTTCTGCCGGAGGAGTACCGTCATTATTCAAAAAAACCTCTGTCTCACCATCTAGTGCATATGGCTTTGCAACAACAAGAGCATTATGAAAACTTTCGATATGTTTTTTATAAAATGCTTTTAGTTCGTCTATTTTCGCATTAATCTTTGCATCATCTCCTATTTTTGCATCTACCATATTTTGAGCTTCAGATCCCGTTATGTGTTGGGGAAAAGCAGCAAATTCCTGCACCACCTGCTCCATTGCTTTTTGAGCTTCTGTTGTATCAATTTTCTCATATTTTTTAAGAGTTTTCATCATTCCTCTAAAATTTTTTATTTTTTCACTGTTTTTCAACTCTCGTATTATACGTACAAGTTCTGCTCTATCCTGTTCTCTTATTTTGAAATCAGGAAGTTCTTGCAAAATTTTTTCGGGAGTTTGGTTTTCATCTTTTAATGCCAAAGCCAATTTCATATTTTTTTCTTGTTCGGCTCTATCTGCTTCCGGTGTTGAAAAAAGCGTTTTCTTGTTGGAAGTAGTCAAGGTTGGCAACAAAGTATCTGCCATACCTGAACTTACTATACTGCGATAAACTTTATTTTCACCACCCGTCAAACCGCCTATTGCATCTTTAAAACGAACCTGCACCAAATCATATCCTTCATCACTTTTATAATCCAATGTTACAAGGTCTTGAAGGATAGAATCCGAAATCAGATTTATTTTGTAGCGATAACCTTCAAAATCATCTTTATATTCAAGCGGACGCCCCATATCAATAATTGTTCCGTCTTTTGTAATGCCTGAAGTTCGCAGTTCGATAACAAAATCATTTCTATATTTGTCCGCCAATCCCCAACCAGCCGCCGCCTTACGAAAAACGATTCTGGTCGGGTTGCTACCACTGTCTTGCCATGTATCTTTTAAAGCATGTTGATACAAATGCCCTTTATTGTTAAACTTCTTTGTATCCACTTCCATACTCAAAGATGTAACACCGGACAAACCGGAAGCACCAAGAGAAGCACTTGCCTGCCGACCAACTCCAATAACATTGATATTTTTTAATTTTACATTTGCTCCCAAAATAATATTTGTACCGTATTTTCCTGTATATTCCTTATCACTTTCACCTACAATCAAAGTATTATAGCCTTTTCCCAAATCAATGCTTCCATTGACTCTTCCTTGCCCGCCAAATCTAATTTCTTTTTTCCCTGTTATTCCTGATATATTTTCTTTTAATTCTGCTGTTGAAAATCTTTTATAAGCAGGATTACCTTCTAAAGCTGTTTTTAATGCATCTCGCTCTGTTTCTAATTGTGTATTTTCCACTGCCAATGGAATTAATTCATCAATAAGATTTTGGAATTTTTGCAGCCCTTCAGGGGTATCAACATCAATTCCCTTATTTTTTAAATCGGCCTTATCAGAAGAACTTAAATTTCCATTATATATATCTAACTTTTCAGCAGCAGTCGTCCAAGAAGCATTATAATTAGTCCAAACCCACCCTAAAACATCACTTTTTGTTTTATAAATTTTATCATTTTCAGCATAAGCCTTTTGTTTTTCTGCCAAAGCATTTAAATCCGTATAAAAGCTATCATCAGTAAAATTCCATTTTTCCTTAAAATCTTTTTCCAATATTTTTCCGTCTTGCAATTCAGTATAACTTTCTATCAACTCATCTGTATAAAATTTCGACGATGATGATGAAGATAAAGCGGACCAGCCAAATTTTAAAGTTGAACCTGTCGGGTCAGAAAAAAGCTCTTTAAAAACAATATCTCCGTTTTCTTTATATGCAATTTCGTTACCGGCGACATTTTTATCAAAAAGGAGGACTTTAGTTAAAACGGTATTATAAGAATATCCGCCGCCTTGTCTGTCGCGGATAGAAACCCTGTAGGCATTCCAAAGCACTCTTTTTTCCACCCCGTTTTTTGTGGCATAGATTTCTCCGTCTGCTCCCACTCTAAATGTGTAGCCGGAGCTGGAGCTTACTCTACTTTCCAACCTCCCTTTTATGAAATTAAGTAGTATCGGGTCGTTTTTAGGCTTTTCCCCATTCGCTCCAAAATACTGGTCATATTCAGCTCGTGTTATTTCAAGCGAATTAACATTGTCATCATCCGGATTACCTGACCAGTCATGCCCTGTAAAAACTTTATACTTTCCGTCAAAAAGATGCTTTGTCCCTATATTTTTCGTTGCATTAAATTGCGTCTGCTCTTCAAATCGCAAATTTTCTATCTGATTGCCGTTTCCAAAATAAAATCTATATCGTTTTTCTTTTTCCTGAAATTCTTTCGTGAACGAGGCAATCATTTTTTTTGATTCAGCACTTGTAGGATTTGACAATAAAACATTTATTTGATCCTGACGAAAATATTTCGGAGATTTTGCTTCTAAAGCTGCAGGAGAATAACTATCTTCCTCTTCCATCCAGACAGGAATCATATTAATATTTTCGTTATATTCAGGGACTTTACCATAAAAATCCTGTACATAGGGTTTTGCCGAAATACCGTGTTCCCGATTATACTCATCAAGCATTGTCAAAAATTCCTGATAGGCAACTGTCAATTTATTAAGCGATTCAAATTCATAAGAAGCAGGAACTCTAAATTCCGGTTCATAGCTGTCTCCCCAAACCAAACCGATATTATCTTGGTCATGTGGATTTGGGTCAAAACCATAAGGGTAACAGGGGGAAGCGACCAAAAACAGCAGTAATGTTGCGAGTATTTTTCTTTTCATCTTCGTCTCCTAAAATTTTACATTCAATTCAAGGTAATAGTTCCTTTCTGCTGCAGGTGCTGCAACTTTGCTTGTCTCTCTCATATTGTATTTTTCATTCAGTAAATTTTTTACTCCAAATTTAAGAAAAGCGTAGTTATCAATTCTATATAAAAGACCGACATCTACAGTACCGTATCCTTTTATTTTATACCTCTCTATACTTTCGTCTATTTTACCATGCGGGTCAGGTTCAGATTCGTTCAGTTCTCTTGTTTCTTTTTCCGTTACATAAGTATAATTACTTAAAAAAGAAATACTGTCCGTAAGATTATATTTTCCGCCAACAGTAAATTTCATATCAGGCACCATTGGAATCTTGTCGCCTTTTTTAATTTTGTATTTATCGGAACCTTCCAGTATTTTTGCATCTACATAGGACAGGGATTGACTAAAAGAAAAATTATAAAACTCCTGTTCTGCTTCCAGTTCAAATCCCATTCGTCTTGTTTTGCCGATATTGCGGTACTTCCACCTTTTTACTGCAGGATTTGTTAAGCCGGAATGAATTGCCGTAATTTCGTCTTTGGTATCTGTTGCATACAACGAAAGGGCAACAAAAGAGTCAAACAGAAAATCCCGAAATCCAATTTCAACCGTATCGGTAATTTCTGCCTGCAAATCATTGGAAACATATTTTGAAGCAACATTTAATTGGGGAACCATACCCGTCAATGCAGGGTCAATTTTTTCCAAAATATCGTCCATAACCTTATCGGTAAGTTGCGAGGAAAAAGGAGTAACAAATCCTCTTTCGTAGCGAACATAAAAAGAACCTGAATAACTGTATTTATACAATGCTCCAAATTCTCCGGCATAATTTGTCAGAGTTCTATCGGTATCAATTCTTTGATTTTTTACCCCCATCATCGGACCGGTATTTGGACCGTTGGCTCGATAACCGCTATATTTTGTCCATTCTCCCCTTCCTCCAAATGTAAAATCAAAGGTATCGGTAAATTTTATCTTATTAAAAGCATATAAAGAATGTACTTTTTTCGTCAAATCAATATCAATATTACTAACAACAGGCTTTGGTTCATCTTTAGAACCTGGAAGGCCTGCAAGAATACCGCTCCCGTCTGCATCAGTATAGTTTTTTAAAATAGCGGAGCAAACATTTGTCGCTCTTTTATTGTTTGCATTTAAATAATCGTATCCAAAAATAATATCGATAAAATCTCCTGTATAGTTACCTTTTAATTTTACACCGTCTTTTTGCTCTTTAAGATTTCCCGTAAGAGTCGAAGGAATATCCCGAAATCTTCTGATGCGTATAGGGTCTGTTTTATTAAATTGTATTGTAATAATAATATCATCAATACTATCCGCTCGAACATCTCTGTCTTGAATTTGTCTGTATCCGGTAGCACCAAAAGCCAAATCATCTGTAAAACGGTGTTGAAAATCGAGCGTATAGCTGTCGTTTACCGCATCGGTATCCAGATTTAATCCCTGTGCAGTTCTGTCTTTTTTTAATTTTTCTTTTGTAATATCTGATGTGGATTCAAATTTCTGTTTGCCGTGTCTGGCTTGTATTCTGATTTTGTTGCTGTCGTTTATTTTATAATCAAATCCGCCAAGATAGAGCGTATCTTGCGTGTTGTCGCTTTCTCGGTAGCCTTCGGAATTAATATAATTAAATCCGTAGTTGACATAGAATTTGTCCGTTAGATTGTTTCCGCCCGAAAAACCGAAACTTCTGGTATCAAACGAACCGTATTTCATATCCATAAAAAAGTTGTCTCTGGTGGCATTGGAGTTAGTAACAATATTGACCACGCCGCCGACAGAACCTGAACCGTACAAAGTCGCTCCACCGCCCGGGATAATGTCAATTTTTTTGATGGATTCAATCGGAATGGAATTTATCGGCAGGCTTGCCATAGCTTCTTCGGTCGGGTTGATAGAAACACCGTCCACCATAACTTTTACTTTGGAAAATGATTTGTCGCCGTTTCCCCGCATATCAATTTTGGGACCAAAAGCCGTATTGTTAACGATAATTCCCGGTGCGTCGGCAAGCACTTCTTCTACATTTTTGTA
>PDWJ01003087.1_pt1 | contig 16444 bp, 10 predicted proteins | sample 1430881 | NCBI WGS metagenome assembly PDWJ01 (sample SAMN01162460, study PRJNA174530) | Oral metagenome, whole genome shotgun sequencing project. | biome: Marine environment; feature: Marine mammal; material: Swab sample of the gingival sulcus; isolation source: swab sample of gingival sulcus... | reverse complement strand
CGGCTGGGCATATGGTGGAACGACCTATAATGGTGGTGAATCATTTACAATGCCGGCGAACGATGTTGAACTGGTTGCACAGTGGGAAGAAAGTGGTAGTGGCGAGACATATAATGTCACGTATAATGCCAACAGCGGCACGACGACGGCATCAGATACAACTGCGTATAGCGCGGGCGATACAGTAATAGTTAGCTCTGCAGGTGCAAGCCGCACTGGCTATACATTCCTCGGCTGGGAATATGGTGGCATGACCTACAATGGCGGCGATACGTTTACAATGCCGGCGAACGATGTTGAACTGGTTGCACAGTGGGAAGAAAGTGGCAGTGGCGAGACATATAATGTCACGTATAATGCCAACGGTGGTACGACGACGGCATCAGATGCAACTGCGTATAGCGCGGGCGATACGGTGATGGTGAGCACGGCAGGTGCAAGCCGCACAAGCTATACCTTCCTCGGCTGGGCATATGGTGGAACGACCTATAATGGCGGCGAATCATTTACAATGCCGGCGAATGATGTTGAACTCGTCGCACAGTGGGAACTATTACCACCGCCGCCACCGCCAGAAGAGCCAGCAGTCGTAATTAATTACGTCGCCAATACGGGAGGCGTAGTCAGCCCGACAAGCGAGACTGTTTTGGTGGTATCGGGAACGGCAACTGGCTCTACGGCTACAGCCGACAGCGGCTATCTGTTCGTAAATTGGACGGATGTCAACGGTAATCCGTTGGTGACATCAGCTACTTTTGTACCGCAAAAGAACACTGCAGGTCGTTATGAAGCGGCAACCTATTACGCGAACTTCGAACCGGTTAATCCGGAGGAAGAATATGTAAACGTTATCTTTACAAGCGACCCCGAGGGCGCATTGAATGGCACGACAACGTTTAACGTGCCAAAGGGCACGGCGTTTAATACGATTGTGGTACCGACGGCAGTGCCAAATGCCGGTTATCAATTTGATGGCTGGGATCCAGTGCTGTTAGCTGCTACAGATGCAATTCAAACGGATCTAACGTTTAATGCGACGTATAAAACGGTAGTTCTACCGCAGCCGGAACCGGTTATTGATGACGATGACGACGATGATGATGACGATGACGACGACAATACAATCGTTATCGATGATCCGACCGTGCCGTTGGCATCGCTCGATAAGCTCAATCACTATGCTTACTTGCAAGGTTATCCCAATGGCGAAATGCGACCGGAACAAGGCGTTACGCGCGAAGAAGTTGCGGCTATATTCTTTAGACTGTTAGAGGGATCTGATAGGGAGAGAATGCGCGCATATTTGAACGAATTTGTAGACGTTACAAGCGATCAATGGTCGAATAAGCACATTAGTACGCTAGCTTTCGGTAGGGTACTACGCGGCTATTCAGATGGCACCTTTAGACCACATGACTTGATCACGCGCGCCGAACTCGCGGTAATGGCATCGCGTTTTGATAAGTTGGAATTAAATGCTACGCATAACTTTAGTGACGTGAACGGTCACTGGGCAGAACCATATATTGCCTCAGCTGTTGAGAAAGGCTGGGTAAACGGTTATCCCGATGGTACGTTTAAACCTGAAAAACATATTACGCGTGCCGAATTTGCAACACTAGTCAATAATGTTTTAGGTCGTCATGTACACCAAAAAGATATTTTACCGGGCGCTAAGAAATATCCGGATATCAAAAAAAGCAACTGGTATTACGAGGCAATTGCAGTAGCTACCAACAGTTATCTCTATGAATCGTTGGCAGATTTCTACCAGAAGTGGTTAGAGCTTATTTATCCGGAAATTGAAATGTAGCTCAGACTGTAGACAAATGCCCAATTTCTTTGTTGCTGCACAAAATGTCGACTCTTACGTATGTCTTTATACGCTGCGACCCGCCATTTTGCTTGCGCCTCGAACTTGAACATTTTCTACAGCCTGGATATTATCGACTTTGTCGACACTCTAAAAGAACCCCATTGCGGGGTTCTTTTTTAAGTATCAAAATATATTGGCTATTGTTATTTTGTGTCCTTCTCGTCTAGTGCTATCGTCTTGGCGCCCTTTATTGAACAGCGACCTTCGTATGTAGCGCCTTGCTCGATGTGAATGCCCAATGCGTTGACATCGCCGATTACTTTTGCGCTTGCCGACAGTGTCAAGCTGCCGGTGAGTGCGATTTCGCCTTCAACGGTGCCGGCAATTTCTGCCGACAGTGCATGTATTGCACCTCTAATATGTGCTTTTTCACCGATAATCGCATTGCCCGAACACGTCAAGTCGCCGTTTAAGACGCCGTCTACGCGAACGCTTCCGGACGAATTTATAGTGCCGTCGATGGTCGATTGGTGACAAATAATAATGTCGAATGACGCGTTATTTTTTTGAGTAGAATTGTTTTTTCCAAATGCCATGGTCGTTACTCCTGTTTAAGTATGGTTAGCGGATCAATTGGCGTATTGTCGTAGTGAATTTCAAAGTGAACGTGCGAACCGGTCGATTTTCCGGTCGAGCCCATTTTGGCGATTAGTTGCCCCTTTGCTACGTGTTCACCCACTGCGACTTCAAGGCTTGAACAGTGCGCGTATAATGTACTGTACTCATAACCGTGGTTGATTACGATGACGTTTCCGTACGATTTTTTGTATTCTGCAACTGTCACGACGCCGGCGCCCGCAGCGTAAATTGAGGTGCCGTTGACATTTGCCAAGTCAATGCCCTTATGAAACGATGTGCGACCACTTATCGGGTCTCGTCTGCTGCCAAATTTAGAGGACAGTCGCCCGCTTGCCGGCAGCTTATCAGGTCTCGCATCCAAAAAATCTAGTTTTTCTTCAATGTCTGTTGCCAATTCGTTGTAACTGAGCAACTGTTTAGTGATTTCATCTGAAATGATATCTTCGCCATGTGTTTCAACCGTTTCCGGCAACGTCAACAGCAATGCATCGCGCGCCAGTTCTCCAGAACGGCTAACCGGTAAGTCGAGGCAAACGTGGTTTTGTTCATTAAATTGACTGACCAGCATCTGTAGTTCGCTTTCCAGTACGCTGATTTCGGCGACTTTTTCTTCGAAATAAGAGGCTGAATCGTCCAAATCCGACGTTAACGCATCGATTTGTGATTGCTTTTCGTTGACGGTTGCTTTGAGGTCGGCAATTTCAGTATTGCACTCGGCGATGGTTGCCAAGTAGGCTTGATTGAGTGACTTACTCGTTTGGTAAGCTGTCGTCATAAAATAACCGTATGAAAATAGAGCGATAATCAACAATACCAGCGATACGGCAATGGCTTTAATTGTGAATGGATTGAAGTGATATTGCTCAATATTGCCACTCGATTGAGGAACGATCATAATTGTCGATCGCGCTTTTAACCATTTTTTTATTATATTCATTTTTTACTCCACGCCATAAAATTTCCAAAAAATCAAAAAACTGCACAATTGCAATTTGAGAATCATTCTGACGAGTTCTGATAATGGGTTTTTAATCTCTTTTTTTAGTATATCCAATATCTGTAATTATTTCAAGGCAAAAATAAGAATGCCTTTTCAATGTGATTAAAATCGCCTTAAATAAAGTTTTTTTGCCTAAACAAACTGGAAAAAATTAAAAAGAAATGATAAAATATTAATAATATAAACAGCTAGAAGTAAGTCGATTGGAATTTGAAATGATACTTATTAATGACAGATATCAGATTATCAATGAGATTGAGGTCGATTCGACCTTGCAAATATATCGGGTTAACGATTTGTACGACAAGCGCTTTTCGGGAGCGCTTTGTTTGGTGCGCGATCGGCGCTATAGCAGCTTACTGTATGATCATTTCGTTCAGAGTTTTCTGAAATATGCGGCGCTCGATCATCCCAATTTGGTGAGGGCGCGACGCTTTAATACGGTAAAGACAATTGATAAACGCCTTGTACAAGAAAAAATGTATTTCTTTGTATACGATTATCAGTTGACTGATTATTTAAAGTGTCGCGAACTGTCCGTTGCCGAGAAATTAAGCGCCTTACAGCAGGTTATAATGGCAATTAGGTATTGTCACTTTAAAGGTGTTGCCTGCGGCGGTATAGATTGGGATGACATCGTCTTGTCGAGGCGCGATGATCGCGCGATAGTTGCAAAACTAAATGCAATTCCAATGATTATCGCCAAAAATAATCAAGCCTTATTCGGCTCGCTCGTCAAGGGCAAAAGGGCATTTTTGCACGATTGTATAGACTTAGTAAAAATGTTGCGCAGCGTTTTGCTCGTCGCAGATCAGTTGCAGGACGCTACTTGTGCGCAAGTGCTCAAAGCGCTGGATGAACTAGTCTTGTGCGACGAGTCCGGCGAATGCCCGATTCAAGATTTAATCGACGTGCTTGAAAACAGTGCTCTGATGTCGTTTCCCTTTACAGATAAAAAATACTATGAGACGATTCACTTTGACGTGTCGATGATTTCGCGAAGCGATGAGCTGCGGCGCATAATTGACAGCGTCGAGGCCAGTTTTGACGATCGTTCGCTAGTCTATGGCGCATTTGTCAGCGGTCTCAGCGGCATTGGCAAAACGCGCTTATTGAGAGAATTGTTCTTTTTGACAAAAACCAAGGGTCGTGCTGCGTTTCTGGTGGAACTAGCGACCGATTCGCATGACCCTTATCGCTTTCTAAAACAGCTATTTAGACAATTTTTTTCAATCGGGGCAGTGCCTGATAATTTAGTCAAAAAATTCTCAAAAGATTTAATTGAAGTGTTGCCCGAATACAATAATTCTTTTCATATAGAACCCGTAAACAGTTTAATGGGTCAAACCGAACGTGCATTATTAAATAATCGGTTAATAGAATTTTTAATTGAAGTTAGCCGCTTGTTAAATCCGCTTTTGGTAATCGAAAACATACATTACTTAAATAATAACGAACATACATTGCTGCAAATGATGTTAGAATTGCGCGGTCATGCACCGTTTTATTTGGTTTGTTCGGGGCGCAATCCCGCCTTTGAGTACAAGTCGTATCAGAGGATAAATCCAGAAAGTCTGCTGCAATTAAATTTGAACGGTTTAAACGAAAACGACGTCAATCAACTGTTAATGCGGATTTTTTACTGTGTAGATGATACCAACTGCGTCAACGATGCGATAAAAAGACTGGCGACCGGCAGTCCGCGTAGCATAGAAATATTGCTCAATCACTTTATAACCTGTGGCGTAATCTGGGTTGGCGACGACAGAAAATGGCATTGCCGCGAGTTTTCCCTAGAGGACGCTAATTACCGGCAGGAGATAGCTCACGCCTATGCCGAAACATTTGCCAAGATCGACGCCGAGATGACGTTGGTTTTACAAAAGATTAGTCTATTTGAAGAACCCGTTGAAGTGTCGTTGTTAAAGCAACTCTGTCAAAGATACGACAGCGCCTTTGACCGCACTTTGCAACAATTAATAGATGAACAATTGCTCTTTGGTGAGCGTCGCTTTTCAATTGACTACATTGGCTATGTCAACGCCGAAATCAAGCGAATTATATATGAAGACATCGCCGCCGCAAAGAAAGTGGAATATCACAGGCGAGTCGTCGCCTGCTATCAGTCTACCGGCAAGGGTTATGACGACGACTACTTTGTGCATTTAATCGGTGCGCAACTGTTTGAAACGGCACTTGATGCTGCGATGACGTTGGCTGATGAAATGGAAGTGTTAAATCAAATTGACAAGGCAATTGAGTATCACGAGCACGCCAAGCAACTCGCTGAACAATTGTCTAATTACAGCGCGCTAATCGCCATTATAAAACGCATCGCCGACGTTTACTATCACAGGCGCGACGTGCTGTCTGCCAAAGAAAACTACCAGCGATTAATCGATTTGACAAAAATCCATAAGGCGCCTAAGGCGTATGTAGATGCGCATATTAAATTAATCGAAATCGAACTGGGGAATGGCTATACACCCGATTTGGTCGAGCAAATAAACGAACTTGCCGATTACACTCGAAAAATCAATTACGACAAGGGATATTTCGACGTTCAGTACTTCGTCTTTATCTACTACTTGAATAACGAGGATATCACAGGCGCCAAGCGCTTATTGCAGCAGTTAAGCGAAGTGGCGAATGCCAGCAACGACTTGTATTTAAAAGCAAAACTCTATATTATGAGCGGCGTATTATGCGATTACGAACGCGATTATCAGGCTGCGTTTAATGCGTATCAATCCGCTTTGGGGTATTTGCGAGATCGTCAACACGACCACGAACTCGCCCTTATCGAAAATAACTTAGGCGTTTTGACAATTGAAATGTACGGTGACATCAAACAGTCTAAGCAATATTTTAAAAGCGCCTTAAATCGCTTGAAGCGCGCGCGCATTGTCATCGACCGCAATAATTACTTAAACAATTTGGGCGAGCTGATGTTTGCCGAAGGCAATTGGCGGCAAGCGCTCAACACGCACCGCACGGCGTTGACGATAAGTTATGAATTAAACGACTTAGCGGGAGTGGTGCTGACGCTGCCGCATTTGATCGAAACGCAAATCAAGTTGGCGCAGTACAACGCTGCGCATCGCAACATAAAAAAACTGCTAAATCTAGTGCAGAAGCACCCCAACGTTGTCGTCGGCGGCATTTTGGAGCGCGTCTACTATGCGGTATCGCTCTTTTACATCAAGTTGTGTGACAAGGCGTGGGCGTCATTTTACCTCAATCGCTTAATGCAAGTCAAATCCGATTTTCGCGATCACTTAAGTGAATATCGCGGGCGCATTCACAATTTGTATTGTAATTATTATTTAGAGGAGAATCGACTAGAATATAAAGTCGACGAGGCGCATCTCGAACAGCTGATTGCGATAACGAATAACGAAGTCGAACGCCATTTGTTCAGTGAAGTGTTAATCGATATTTTCCTGGATATGATGAGCTTTGACAATCGTGAAACAGTTGCTAAGATGTATCGTTACTATCAAAAAATACAGTTGTCGTCAACAAATGACGATTTACAGTTTAAAGCAAAAATCATCGACTGTTATATTAGTCGCGGCGCGACGCTTGAAGCTTTTGTCGACGATCAACTATTTCATCAGTTAGTCGATGAAGACAAGTGGAAAATATATATTGTAATTGCCAATTCGCTGGCGCTTAAAGGCAGTTATTATCGCGCCTTGCGCTGGTATTTTGAGTCGATTGACGGCATTCAGGCGGTTTATTTATCGCTCGATCCGGGCATTTGCGATAGCTATATTCTACAAGATGACTTAAAGAAAAATCTTTTCGATTGCATTAACATCTTAATGAAAAAAATCGATGGTGCTCACAGCTTTAATCAGACCATGACGGTAGAAGCGTTTTTAAACATTAAGCCACACCATCAAATCTATAAAATAGCTGCCTTTAAGCGTTCCATAGAGTCGACTTATGCCGCGAAACACGGCGTGGTTCTGAGCAGTCAGGAAGACTTATTAGCTGCTTTGGAATCGGATTGTGAGACGAATATCACTACCGTCTTAAAGTATCTGACGCAGTTGACTTTGGCAGACTACGGGTTCCTGATGATGATAAAGGGCGATCAAAAAATTGGCGAGGTCTTTCACGTCGACAGCGAGGCGCACTTAATCAATTATCGCGCTTTATTAGAGCGCTATGGTTATTTGTCAAAGGCGCGCGTCTTTTCCGGCAATAAATTTGACGAAATCGGGTTAGCTGGGTTGAAAAACTGTATGTTAATACCAATATATGAGAGTTCGCAACCGGCTGCGCTGCCAAATGTCGCCAATCGGCGCAGAAAACAGATGCGCAGTTACGAACAGCCGCGCGCGATAATCGTCTTGGCTGCCTATTCTCGATTAAATCGCTTTGATGCCAATTCAATTGCCAAAATATCCAGTATTCAATCGATAATAAAACTGGTCATAGACAATTATTCTCTGTATCGCAGTTCGACAATAGACAAATTGACGGGCGCCTATTTGCGCAAGCCGTTCGAAAAAATATTCATTCAAAACATCGAGGAGTGTCGTCGCATTAACGAACCGCTTTCCGTATTGATGTTGGACATCGATCATTTCAAAGAGGTTAACGACGCCTATGGTCATCGCAAGGGCGACGAAGTCTTAAAGTCAATTTCTAAAATAATTAGTCAGTCGATTCGCAATGAAGATGCTTTGGGGCGCTACGGCGGCGAAGAATTTGTCGTTTTATTGCCTACGGCATCGCGGTTAAAAGCCTTTGAAATAGCCGAGCGCATTAGAAATAATATCGCCCAAGCTAGATTTGTAAACGGTGAAAAGCGCATTACGATAAGCTGCGGTATAGCCGTATACCCGCAAATGGGCGACAAAATTGTCGAATTGCTCGAAAAGGCAGATAAAGCACTTTACGCTTCTAAGGGAAATGGTAGAAATAAAACGACAATATATGCCCGCGAACAAATGGCAGAGCAAAAAGCGCTGCATCCACTGGCGGGTATTCTGACCGGCTCGACGGTGCGCGATGCACGCGTCATGAAATCGATTATGAGCGTAGTTTCTTTTTCGGTATTGGACAAAAGCAAGTCGCAAAAAATGTTGTTTTCACTTTCTGCGATCGTCGATTTGTTGGAATCGTCCGATGTGGCAATTATCGATTGCGTACACAATAAACAATTCGCTTATAAACGCGGCGTTTCCAAATTAGACGTTCGCAATTGCGTCGAGTGCAAAGAACTTTTATCTGAACGGCAAAGCGGCTTTTTCATCAAGTGGGATAATGTACAAGGCGATTTTGGCGAACGCGCTTTACAGTGGCAATCGCACATTCGCTGCCCGATTGTGGCGCGCGACAAAACCTTGGGTTACATCATTGTGCGCACGCCGCTCGACGAAAAAATATTTGAGTTCGCCGATTATAATATAGTTATGCACATATCTCATATCGTGGCGGGATTTATGCAAAACGAAGAATGAATTGGCGCGCAGTATTAGCGCGTAATATGCGGTAATGAATAAAGATTGTCGCCTAACCCTTGGCATTCACTGTATTTGTGATATAATTAGTAAATAAATAAAACAGAAATAGGCATTTTGGAGAGTAGAATATTGCCCGAAGTATTCGCGCCACGCTACAAATCTGATAGCGATTATCAAGTGTTGGCGAGAATAACTTGGGTGAAGTGGAGGAGATTATGATTAGAATTGATGGGTGCTCGTTAAGCTTGGAAGAATTTATTGCGGTTACGCGCGGTGGAAAGCAAGTTGAACTTACTGAGGCTGCGGTCGAAGCGATTGACAAATCGCGTAAGTTAGTCGACGACATCGTCGACGAAAAACGCGTCGTATACGGCATTTCTACTGGTTTTGGTAAGTTTAGTGACGTCTCTATTTCAAAGGGTGAAACTGCACAACTACAAAAGAACTTAATCATTTCGCATTCTTGCGGCGTCGGCAATCCGTTTTCGGAAGAAGTCTCGCGCGGCATTATGTTGTTGCGTGCAAACGCCTTGTCAAAAGGCAATTCTGGCGTCAGATTATCTACGATTCAAACTTTGATTGACATGCTTAACAAGGGCGTTACGCCGATTGTTCCGGAAAAGGGATCGCTCGGCGCAAGTGGCGACCTAGCGCCGCTTTCGCACATGGTCTTAGTCATGCTCGGCGAGGGCGAAGCGTGGTATCAGGGCGAGCGTCTAAGTGGTGCCGAAGCAATGAAAAAAGCCGGCGTGCCGACAATTGAACTGACTTCAAAAGAGGGTCTCGGCTTGATTAACGGCACTCAAGTAATGACGTCGGTAGGCGCACATACCGTGTACGACGGTTTACAGCTTTCTGCACTAGCCGACATCGCAGCGGCGATGACTGTTGAAGCACTCAACGGCATTACAGACGCCTATGACGACCGCCTGCATCAGCTTAGACCGCATCAGGGTCAAATCGACACGGCGAAAAATATGTTGACGATTTTAGAGGGCAGTGCGCGCACCACTAGACAGGGCGAAATTCGCGTTCAAGACGCTTATGTATTGCGCTGCGTACCGCAGGTGCACGGCGCCAGCAAAGATGCCTTAAACTACGTAAACAATAAAGTGGCGATTGAATTAAATGCCGTAACGGACAATCCGATTATCTTCCCGGATGCCGGCGATGCAATTTCCGGTGGTAACTTCCACGGTCAGCCAATGGCGTTGCCGTTTGACTTTTTAGGTATTGCTTTATCTGAACTCGCCAATATTTCAGAGCGCCGTATCGAGCGCTTGGTCAACCCGGCGCTATCCGGTTTACCGGCATTCTTAACGGAGCGCGGCGGTTTACATTCTGGATTTATGATTATGCAGTATTCGGCTGCTGCCTTAGTATCCGAAAATAAAGTGTTGGCACACCCGGCGAGCGTCGACTCAATTCCATCGTCTGCCAATCAGGAAGACCACGTCAGCATGGGTACAATAGCTGCGCGCAAAGCGCGCGACATCTTGCAAAATGCGCAAAATGTCATTGCCATTGAACTGTTGTCGGCTTGCCAAGGTATCGATTTAAGCGAACAAAAGGCGTTGTCGCCAACCGCTCAAAAAGTTTACGAAACGATTAGAAACGTCGTGCCCAAGCTCGAAGAAGACCGCATTATGTATCGCGATATCAATGCTGTTGCGGCGCTGATTAAGAGCGGTGAAATTCTAAGCGCGGCTGAAGGCGTCTGCGGCACGTTAAACAAATAGAGCGCTAAGCAGAACTTTAGTGGTTAAATAATAGCAACATATGCGTAAGTGCTCCTCGCGTTGGTTATATAATAACTGTGAACGTGAGGAGCACGATTATGAAAACCATAAAATCGACCGTACAGGGAAGTATTCACGGTGTTGGCTTTAAGTTTTTTATCTTAAAGACGGCGCTGAGTTACCATATTGGCGGCTTTGTAAAAAATGAAAAAGATGGCACAATGTCAATTACCGCCTATGGTGCCGACGAAAAGGTCGACGCGTTCTTTAATATTATAGAAGTTGGCAACGGCTATTCCAAGGTGGATTTTATGACGCTTACTGATTCGCCGCTGGAAATATATAGTGATTTTAAAGTTGTTTATTAACCCAATCGATAAATGTTGCGATTGGGTTTTTTGCTGTTTAAAAGTGGGCAATAGTAGACAATTGGCGCCATTCAATTTGAATAATCTGCCATAATCGGGCTTAAAACTTGAACCGCAATAGATATTGCGTTATAATGATTTCCTTAGGAGGTAGCATATGAAAGTGAGATTTGCACCCAGCCCGACGGGGTATTTGCACATTGGAGGATTACGTACCTGCCTTTACGATTATTTATTGGCGAAAAAAGAGGGCGGCAGTTATATTTTACGAATCGAGGACACCGATCAAGGGCGCTTGGTTGAGGATGCCACTAAAAAGTTGATAGAGACATTGGTCGATTTGGGCATTGTACACGACGAGGGTCCGTTTATCGGCGAAGACGGCGCATTATACCAAGTGGGTGACGCGCAGCCGTATATTCAATCTGAACGCTTGCCAATGTATAAAAAATATGTCGATCAGCTGGTCGAAGATGGTCACGCCTACCATTGTTTTTGTTCTAAGGAACGCCTCGACAGCGTGCGCGAAGAACAAAAAAAGAACGGTCTGACGCCGCGCTACGACGGGCTCTGTCGCGATATAGATGAAGATGAGGCGAAAAGGCGCATAGCGGCGGGCGAAAGCTACGTCGTAAGGTTAAAGCTGCCGCAAGATGAAGATATTGTATTTAACGATCGCCTGCGCGGTGAACTGACGTTTAACACCCGCGAAATGGACGATCAGGTGCTTTTAAAACAGGACGGCTTCCCGACCTATCACATGGCGGTTGTAATCGACGACCACTTAATGGACATCAGCCACGTGATACGCGGTGAAGAATGGATTACGTCGACGCCAAAGCACGTTTATTTATATAAAGTTTTGGGATGGCAGCATCCCGAATACATACATTTGCCGTTAATACTCAACGGCGAAAAGAAAAAGCTCTCGAAGCGCCACGATGACGCTTCGGTCGAAGACTTTTTACAAAAGGGCTATTTAAAAGAGGCACTGCTCAACTTTGTCGCCCTACTCGGCTGGAGCCCTCAGGATGGCAGTGAAATCATGTCGCTGGATGAAATCATCGAAAAGTTTTCGCTCGATCGCCTATCCAAGTCGCCGGCAGTATTTGACGTCGACAAGTTAAAGTGGCTCAATGGGCAATACATCCGCAGTTACGACTTAGATGCGCTCACCGAATTGGCGATACCGTTTTTCATTGCCGGTGGCACCTTGCAACCGGAGAGCATCGAGGGGCACAAGGGGTGGCTCAAGAAAATTGTCGCCGCCACGCGCGAACGCGTCGAGACACTTGCCGACTTCCCGGCGCAGGCAAAAGTGTTTAAGGGCGATCATGTCGTAATGGAAAGCGAAAGTGCCAGACAGTTTTTAAAGCAGGCGCACGCCAGACCAGTCGTCGAAGCTTTCTTGGCAGAACTTGAAAAGGTCGACAAACTCTGTTATAATGACGCCAAACCGATGTTAAAAGAAGTTCAAAAGGCGACCGGCTACAAGGGCAAGCAGTTGTTTATGACTGTGCGCATTGCCGTCAGCGGTCAAGAACACGGCGTCGATTTAAGTGATTTATTGTTCATTTTGGGCAAAAGGCGCTTAACAGAGCGTTTGAACTATACAATAGAAAATTATTTGTAGAATACGCCCCTCGCCTTTGGACAGGTGAGGGGTTTATTGATTAGGAGGTATTCAATGCATATGAAACTGTACAATACTTTGAGTCGGACAGTCGAGCCGTTTGTGCCCTATAAAGAGGGTCAAGTGTCTTTATATACCTGCGGTCCGACGGTTTACAATTACGCGCACATCGGCAATTTGCGCACCTATATTAGTGAAGACATTTTGGAGAAGAGTTTAAACTATTTGGGCTATGCCGTCACGCGCTGCATGAACATTACCGACGTCGGGCACTTGGAATCGGATGCCGATGCCGGCGAAGATAAAATGCTAAAGGGGGCGCGCCGCGAAAACAAAACCGTTTGGCAAGTTGCCCAGTTTTACACAGATGCCTTTTTTGACGACTGCGCCAAGCTCAATATTAAAAAACCGCAGATTATCGAAAAGGCGACCGACTGCATTGACGATTACATCGCATTTATAAAAGTGCTCGAAGACAAGGGTTATACCTACTTTGTCGATGGCAACGTCTACTTTGACATTTCTAAATTCGCCGATTATACCAAGTTGTCCGGCTTGGATTTAGAGACCTTAAAAACGGCGGTGCGCGACGACGTAACGCACGATGACAATAAAAAGAATCCGCAGGATTTTGTGCTCTGGTTTACCAAGTCCAAATTTGCCAATCAGGCAATGAAGTGGCAGTCGCCCTGGGGCGTCGGTTACCCCGGCTGGCACATTGAATGCTCGGTTATTTCGCTAAAAAATCTCGGTCCAAAGCTAGATATCCACTGTGGCGGCGTCGATCACATACCGGTTCACCACAGCAATGAAATCGCTCAAACTGAGAGCTACACCGGCGAAAAATGGGTAAAATACTGGTGGCACGCCGAATTCTTAATCGACAACAGCGGTAAAATGAGCAAGTCAAAGGGCGAATTTTTGACCGTTTCACTGCTCGAAAAGAAAGGCTATAATCCACTCGACTACCGCTTTTACTGCTTGGGTTCACACTATCGCAAGCAGCTGCCCTTTACCTATGAAAACCTCGACATGGCGCAAAAGGCATATCGCAAACTCAAGCAGCGCACGCGCACTCTACTGGAATTCGAGCTAGCTGACGTGCAGTCTGCCGCGGCGAAAGACCTTCAAGAGCGCTTTAAAGCGGCGTTGGCAGATGACCTCAATACTGCCAATGCACTGACAGTGCTCTACGACGTATTAAAGAGCGATTTGAGCGGCGCGGAAAAGCGCGCCTTAATCGCCGAATTCGATGCTGTTCTATCGCTCGACTTACTGGTTGAAGCGGCGAGTAGTAGCGCCTTAAGCGATGCTGAAATCGAAGCCTTGGTGGCGCAGCGCAGTCAGGCAAAGAGCGATAAAAACTGGGCGGAGGCCGATCGCATTCGCGACGAGCTGACGGCGGCAGGCATCGTCTTAAAAGATGGACCCGACGGCACGACCTGGCAAGTAAAGGAGCACTAGACGGTGGCAGATAACGAGGTTTTGCGCATTTCTATGGCGATTGATGAAGTGAAACAAATGCCCGCGGTGAGCTTGGCGTTTATCGGCGATGCGGTTTACGACCTGTACATTCGCAATCTATTTGTCAGTCGCTATCCGCGCGCCAAGAGCAATAAGTTAAACACTATGAAAGTAAAGTGTGTCAACGCCGCGATGCAGGCTAAAATTGCCCGCGCCTTATTGCCTGTGCTAAGTGAAGAAGAAGAGGCGGTATTAAAGCGCGGCAGAAATGCCAAGATGGCGACGATGGCTAAAAATGCCACGGTTGGCGACTATAAGTACGCAACCGGCTTTGAGGCGCTAATAGGTTATTTACACCTCGGCGGACGCAATGCGCGCCTCGCCGAAGTATTGGCGCTGGCGTTTGCCGAATGCCAAAGGGTTCACAATTTTGATAAATCTAGCGAGGGGGTTCGCAGTGAAGCAGTCGAGACCAAATAAAAAAGATAAAAAGCAAACCTATAAACAATATCAGGCAAATAGGCAAAGGCGCAAAGCGGTCGATACGACGGATTACGCCATCGGCATTCATCCGGTCGAAGAGGCGATTAAGGGCGGTCGCACAATCAATAAAATTATGGTCGCCAAGGGCAAGCGCAACAAACGCGTGCACGACATTATCGTAATGGCAAAAGAGCGCCGCTTGATGATACAGGAAGTCGATGCCAAAGCGCTCGACAGGCTGTCCGATCAAGCCAATCATCAAGGCGTCGTGGCACATATTTCGCCCTACGATTACATTGCATTTGACGATATGGTCGTCGCCGAAAACACTTTGGTATTGGCGCTGCACGACTTGACCGACGTGCACAACTTCGGTTCGATTTTGCGCACCTGCGAAGCGGTTGGCGTCGATTACGTCATCATACCGGAAAGGCGCAGCGTACAGGTCAACGCCACCGTCACCAAGACGTCGGCGGGTGCCGTCGAACACGTTAAAATCGTTCGCGTAAAGAGCTTGGGCAATGCCTTAAGCGCCTTAAAAGAGAAGGGGTTTTGGGTAGTCGGCGCCGATATGCACGCGTCTAAGGATTACACCGAAATCGATTACCGCGGCAAGACGACCATTGTGATGGGTGCCGAAGACAAGGGGCTCAGCCCGCATATCGTCAGGGCGTGTGACCACCTAGCGGCAATTCCGATGCGCGGTAAAGTCAATTCGCTCAACGTATCGGTAGCTACGTCACTGCTGCTGTACGAATGGCATAGGCAACGACATGTACAAAATCAATAAAAAATACATTATCGTCGATGGTTACAACTACATAAATACTTGCTCAAGCTTTAAAACAGACGCCGCCGTCGATTTGGAGACAGCGCGTACAAAGCTCAATCAAACGCTAATCGAATTTGCCAGCTACTCGGGTGAGTGTGGCATTGTCGTATACGACGCCACGGCAGTGCACAATCGCGCCCGCAACGTCGAAATGATCGACGGCATCGAGGTCGTCTACACCCGTTCCGGCGAAACTGCCGATTCCTATATCGAATGTCGCGTCGCAGAAATTATGCAGGATAAGTCAAATCAGGTGCGCGTCGTCACGCAGGATTGGGCAGAACAACTGGTCGTCTTGGGCAGTGGTGGGCTGAGGCTTTCGGCGCGCGAGTGGCAGCGCGAGCTGAGCGCTATGAAGCGCAGTATCGTTGAAGACGTTTCCAAACAGCCGGTCATGCGCAACGACATAGAGTCGATCGTCGATCGGCGCACAATTGAGAAGTTAGTAGCGCTCGGCAAGGCTAACGAGTAGACGATTCGGGGATTGCTTAAAAAAAGACAATAAATTTCTTGACGCTCTATTTTAACTCTATTATAATGTTAATAGGTTTTTTGAAGGGCGTTTTGTCATTTTGACTGAAATGGAGAAATCTCGGTTTTAGTAAATATTGCGTTTCGATTGTCATTTCGATGTTACCGGAATTATCCGGACGCGACCTCGGGAGCGGTGTTTGCGAAGTAAACATAATTACAGAATGGAGAAATCTCGGTTTTTAGTTGCTGGCATTTCCTTCGCCCTTGTCCGCCCATCTACGCCTGCGGCGTATCTGTCGCAACTTTGTTGCTTATGGCGTCCAGTTGGAGGAGCGAATGAAATAAATTCCTTCAGTAAAACCTGATTGCGTGCGAGCACGCATCAGCTTTAAACTTCGGGATTTGCAACAATTCTTGTGCCCACGTAGCTCAGTAGGTTAGAGCGTCGCCTTGGTAAGGCGGAGGTCGGCAGTTCGAATCTGCTCGTGGGCTCCATTGTATCATCATTCACCGTTC
>PDWJ01003326.1_pt1 | contig 16448 bp, 11 predicted proteins | sample 1430881 | NCBI WGS metagenome assembly PDWJ01 (sample SAMN01162460, study PRJNA174530) | Oral metagenome, whole genome shotgun sequencing project. | biome: Marine environment; feature: Marine mammal; material: Swab sample of the gingival sulcus; isolation source: swab sample of gingival sulcus... | reverse complement strand
TCGATAACCTTGCTGACCACGCCGGCACCGACCGTGCGACCCCCTTCCCGTATCGCAAAGCGCAAACCTTCCTCCATCGCGATCGGAGCTATCAAGGTCACCGTCATCTGAATGTTGTCTCCCGGCATTACCATCTCGACACCTTCCGGCAATTCACAGGAACCCGTGATGTCCGTGGTGCGAAAATAAAACTGCGGACGATAACCCTTGAAAAATGGCGTATGTCGACCACCTTCATCCTTGCTCAATACATACACCTCACACTCGAATTTCGTGTGCGGCGTGATCGACCCAGGAACCGCCAATACCTGACCACGCTCAACTTCGTCCCGCTTGGTACCTCGCAACAAAACACCCACGTTCTCACCCGCCCGACCTTCGTCAAGCAGCTTGCGAAACATCTCTACACCAGTACAAGTCGTCTTCGCCGTCTCTTTAACACCAACAATCTCTACTTCATCACCAACCTTGACAACACCACGCTCTACCCGACCAGTGACCACCGTGCCACGACCAGCAATCGAAAACACATCTTCTATCGGCATCAGAAAAGACTGATCTATCGCTCGCTCAGGCTCAGGAATATATTCATCTAACGCCTCAACCAACTTCTTGACCGCCGTCGTACCCATCTCATTATCATCTTTGCCTTCCAACGCCAACAACGCAGAACCAATAATGATCGGCGTATCATCACCCGGAAACTCATATTGATCCAGAAGCTCTCGCACTTCCATTTCAACCAGCTCCAGCAATTCCTCATCATCCACCATGTCCGCCTTGTTCAGGAACACAATAATATAAGGAACACCAACCTGACGAGACAGCAGAATATGCTCTCGTGTCTGCGGCATCGGACCATCAGCAGCTGAACAAACCAAAATAGCACCGTCCATTTGAGCTGCACCAGTAATCATGTTCTTGACATAATCCGCGTGACCCAAACCTCTGCACAAACACGCGTCAGCGCTGCCGTCAAAGTCGTTTTACCGTGATCGACGTGACCAATGGTACCGACATTTACATGGGGCTTGGTACGCTCAAACTTTTCTTTTGCCACAATTACACCTCTTAAATTTCCCAATCAACCTTTATTAATAATTACTTCCGCTATATTGCTTGGCGCTTCAGAATACTTCAGAAACTCCATCGTATAAGTAGCTCTACCCTGAGTCGCAGACCGCAAATCGGTTGCATAACCAAACATCTCGCCCAAGGGCACTTCCGCATCGACAACCTTACCAGAAGAGCAGTCATCCATTCCATGAATCAACCCTCTCCTTCGATTCAAATCACCAACGACATCACCCATATTTTCCTCAGGGGTGACCACTTCTACCTTCATAACAGGCTCAAGTAACACCGCACCGCCTTGATCGGAAAGCTTCTTTGTCGCCATACTACTTGCGATTTTAAAGGCCATTTCGTTAGAGTCAACATCATGGAATGACCCATCATACAAGGTAGCCTTTAAAGATAACAAGGGATACCCAGCAAGTATGCCATTTTGCATCTGTTCTTCTATGCCTTTCTCTACCGCAGGTATATATTCTTTCGGCACGACACCGCCGACAATTTCGTTGACAAACTCCAGACCTTCCTGGTCTTGAGCTCCTGGCTCAAACCTAAGCCAGACATGACCATACTGACCCCGACCACCGGACTGCCGAACAAACTTACCTTCGATCTCACAAGTATGTCGAATCGCTTCTCTATATGCCACCTGAGGCTTACCAATATTTGCCTCGACACTAAATTCCCGACGCATTCTATCGACAATAACATCTAAGTGCAGCTCACCCATTCCGGATATAATCGTCTGCCCGGTTTCTTCATCAGTCGTTACCCTGAAGGAAGGATCTTCCTGGGCCAATTTACCCAGGGCAACACCCATTTTATCCTGATCCGCTTTCGACCTGGGCTCTACGGCGACAGAAATCACCGGCTCTGGAAACTCCATTTTCTCAAGAGTTATGACATCTTCCAAACTGCAAAGGGTTTCCCCGGTAGTGACATCTTTCAACCCTATTCCGGCCGCGATATCACCCGCTCGAACCTCTTTGATCTCTTCCCGACTATTTGCATGCATCTGCACCATTCGGCCGATACGCTCTTTCTTTTCTTTGACCGGATTATAAATCGTACTACCAGATGCCAGTGTTCCAGAGTAAACTCTGAAAAAAGTGAGCGTACCCACATAAGGATCTGTCGCTATTTTAAAAGCAAGTGCCGAAAACGGAGCGTCATCCTCTGCTTTCCGAATGCCGAGAGTTTCGTTGTCAGCAAGCACACCTTCTATGGGCTTCACTTCGGTGGGTGACGGCAAGTATTCAATAACTGCATCCAACACCGCTTGAACGCCTTTATTCTTAAAGGCAGAACCACCCAGAACCGGCACAACCTCGTTAGCCAATGTTCGCTTACGAATAGCAGACTTTATTTCACTTTCGGAAAGCTCACCAACTTCAAGGTACTTTTCCATTAGTTCGTCGGTAGCATCAGCAGCCGCTTCAACGAGCTGCTCGCGCATTTGCTCGCATTCAACGTGCAAAGAGTCCGGGATTTCCCCGTATTTGAAGGTCATCCCCAAATCATTTTCGCTCCAAAGAATGGTCTTCATCTTGATCAGATCGACCACACCCTTGAACTTGTCCTCAGTACCGATTGTCATTTGCAGCGGCACGGGGTTGGCTCCCAAACGTTCCTTTAACTGACGAATCACCGCTTTGAAATCAGCGCCTGCGCGATCCATCTTGTTAACAAAAACCAGCCGGGGAACTTCGTACTTGTTAGCTTGACGCCAAACTGTCTCGGTTTGCGGCTGAACGCCGGAAGAACCACACAAGACCACCACAGCTCCATCGAGAACACGCAAAGACCGCTCCACTTCGATGGTAAAATCGACATGCCCAGGAGTATCGATAATATTGATTCTATGCTGATCAAACTGCTGCGTCATGCCCGACCAGAAACAGGTTGTCGCTGCGGAAGTGATAGTTATCCCTCTCTCCTGCTCCTGCTCCATCCAATCCATTGTAGCCGCACCATCATGCACCTCCCCAATCTTGTGGGACAATCCGGTATAAAACAGAACCCGCTCCGTGGTGGTCGTTTTCCCAGCATCAACGTGCGCACAGATTCCAATATTTCTATATCTTTCAATTGGGGTTTTGCGTGCCACTCAACTATTCCTCTGGTATTAGAACCGGTAGTGCGAGAAAGCTTTGTTGGCCTCTGCCATCTTGTGAACATCTTCGCGCTTCTTGACTGCGGCACCCTTACCTTCTGATGCATCCAGTATTTCACCCGCCAAACGAAGGGCCATTGACTTTTCGCCACGCCTTCGCGAATAGTCAACCAACCATCGCATCGACAAAGCCGTTTGACGACTGGGCCGAACCTCTACCGGAACCTGATATGTCGCGCCACCGACTCTGCGCGACTTCACCTCGACCATGGGCTGGATATTTTCAAGCGCTTTTTCAAACAGCTCCATGGGGTCGCCTTTAGACTTTTCCTCTATAGTGCTCAGCGCCCCATACACTATCTTTTCGGCAACAGACTTTTTACCACTAATCATTACATGGTTTATAAACTTCGCCAGTTTCTGACTTCCAAATTTAGGATCTGGCAATATATCTCTTTTAGCGACGACGCGACGTCTTGGCATGATAAGCCCTCTATTCAATTATAGGTCTTCAGGTTCCTCCGTGACATCTATCACGGCCTTACTCTTATCGGTGAACTAGCTATTGGCTGAACCAACCATCGATTGAACCAGCAATAGTTACACTGAAACTGAAAACTAGATAAAACCACTTTGTATAAGATTGGAACGGCCAACCTCAACTCGACACTTTCTACAATACGGCTTTGATCAAGCCGCTCTACTTGGGACGCTTTGCGCCATACTTGGAACGACCCTGCTTGCGATCGGCTACACCCGAGGTATCCAAACTGCCACGAACGGTGTGATAACGAACACCAGGCAAATCCTTGACCCGGCCACCGCGAATCAGGACCACGCTGTGCTCCTGCAGATTATGACCTTCACCACCAATGTACGAAGTCACTTCAAAACCATTGGTCAATCTGACACGACACACTTTCCGCAGTGCCGAGTTGGGTTTTTTCGGTGTTGTCGTATAAACACGGGTACATACGCCTCGACGTTGAGGACAGCTCTGCAAAGCAGGAACACCACTTTTCTCAACAACACGTTTACGAGGCTTACGCACCAACTGATTAATCGTTGCCATGCAAGCTTACTCCAGTTTCATCAATGCGATAGACCACCAACATAGCGACCTACCATAAAATTTAGGGAGGCAAGTCTAATGACCCCCTCCCACATAGTCAAGAACATTAGCTGAATATTTTACGAACAATCCGCTATTTTAGGTACGACCAATGTCAGTCTTGCTCTTTATTCAACTCGGCGGCCAATGCTTCCGCCACTTCATCAGGATTTACCCCGAGATTTTCAGAGACGACCGACCCTCGCGCCTTTTTCCTTGCGTTATGGTAAGCCAGACCGGTACCGGCGGGGATCAACCTTCCCACCACCACATTTTCCTTAAGCCCTCTCAAAAAGTCTTGCTTACCGGTAACCGCGCCTTCGGTCAATACGCGCGTTGTCTCCTGGAAAGAGGCAGCAGAAATAAAAGATTCGGTCGCAAGCGACGCCTTGGTTATACCCAGTAATACACGCTCATATCTTGCTGGCATCATACCTTTGGCTTCAGCGATTTCGTTTTCTTCGAGAATACGGAAATATTCGACCTGATCGCCAGTGATAAGCGGCGTGTCTCCAGGACTCAACACTTCCACTTTTCGAAGCATTTGACGAACTATAACTTCAATATGCTTATCGTTAATGACCACACCCTGTAATCGATAAACGTCCTGAATTTCATTGATAATATATTTGGCCAGCTCGCCAACGCCCAGCAGTCGCAAGATATCATGTGGGTTAGAAGGCCCGTCTGAAATCACCTCTCCCTTTTCGACTTTTTCACCTTCAAAAACATTCAATTGACGCCATTTTGGTATCAATGTTTCATTTGGATCACCACCATCAGGCGGAGTTAAAATCAGACGCTTCTTGCCTTTCGTTTCCTTACCGAAATTTACCGTTCCGGTTATTTCAGCGAGAATGGAGGATTCTTTCGGCTTTCTGGCCTCGAACAGATCAGCCACTCTGGGCAGACCACCGGTAATATCCCGCGTTTTCGAAGACTCTTGAGGAACCCTCGCGACAATATCACCATTGGTGATGGTGTCACCGTTTTTCAGGGAGATCAACGCGTTTGCCGGAAGGAAATACTGCACCGGCGCATCACTGCCTGGAATCTTCAAAGTTTCACCACTTTCATCCAGGAGCTGGATCGTTGGCCTTAAATCCTTACCCGCTGCCGGTCGATCCTTGGGATCAATGACCACCGTAGTGGAAAGACCTGTCAACTCATCGGTTTGGGAGGTGATAGTGATGCCCTCTTCCATACCGATAAACTGAACTCTACCCGTTCTCTCAGTTACAATTGGGTGGGTGTGGGGATCCCATTTGGCGACGATCTGACCTGCTGCAACTTCATCGTCATCTTTTGCCGTCAATATTGCACCATAAGGCAACTTGTACCACTCTCGCTCCCTGCCGTGATCATCGGCGATAGCCATAGCGGATGAACGGGATACTACAACCAGACTTCCGTCATTGCGCTCAATCGATTTCATATTGTGCAGACGAACCTTGCCACCATGCTTGACTTGTATATTGTCGACAGCAGACGCTCTTGACGCAGCGCCACCGATGTGGAATGTACGCATCGTCAACTGTGTACCGGGTTCGCCAATCGACTGGGCAGCGATAACCCCAACGGCCTCACCTACGTTAACCAGATGGCCGCGAGCCAGGTCACGGCCATAACAATTTGCACAGACACCATACTTGGTCGCACAAGTGATTGCGGAGCGAACCCAGACTTCATCGACACCGGCTTCTTCTAAAATCCCAACATTTGTTTCGTCGAGAAATGTGCCGGCAGGCAGAACCACTTCGGTTGCATCACCCGGCGCAAAAATATCACGGGCCGATACCCGCCCCAAAACCCGATCACCAAGCGGAACAACGACATCACCGCCTTCGATATGCGGAGTTACCAACAAGCCTTCACTGGTACCACAATCGACTTCCGTGACCACCATATCCTGAGCCACATCGACAAGACGTCTTGTCAAATAACCCGAGTTAGCAGTTTTTAATGCGGTATCGGCCAGACCCTTTCGGGCACCGTGAGTAGAGATAAAGTACTGAAGTACGTTCAACCCCTCTCTAAAGTTAGCTGTGATCGGGGTTTCAATGATCGAACCGTCCGGCTTGGCCATCAATCCGCGCATACCCGCCAATTGCCTGATCTGGGCCGCGGAACCCCGCGCTCCGGAATCCGCCATCATATAGACGGAATTGAATGAATCCTGTTCGACTTCATCACCGTCCCGATCGATGACTTTTTCCTTACCCAGCGTTTCCATCATCGCCTTGGCCACTTTGTCATTTGCCCGAGACCAGATATCTATTACCTTGTTGTATTTTTCTCCCTGGGTTAACAGACCGGTAGAAAACTGTGATTCGATTTCTTTTACTTCGTTATCTGCCGCTTCGATCACCCCTTTTTTCGCATCGGGAATTACGAAGTCATTGACACCGATGGACGAACCAGATTTGGTGGCTTGAGAAAAACCGAGATACATCAGCTGATCGGCAAAAATAACGGTCTCTTTCAAGCCACACTTTCGATACGAGGCGTTAATCAAACGCGAAATCGCTTTTTTTGTCATCGCTTGGTTGACCAACGAATAAGGCAAGCCATCCGGCAAAATATCATACAATAATGCTCGACCTACCGTGGTATCGATCAACGAATAACTTTCATCGCGAGTTCCATCGTCGTTAATTGTCACCTCTCGAATGCGCACTTTCACCCTGGCCTGTGGATCGACTTTACCGGCACCATTGGCACGATGAACTTCTGTAACATCGGCGAAAACCATGCCTTCGCCCGGCGCATTGATCCGCTCCCGAGTCATATAGTACAAACCAAGCACCACGTCTTGGGAAGGTACAATAATGGGTTCACCGTTAGCCGGCGAGAGTACGTTGTTGGTAGACATCATCAATGCACGCGCTTCCAACTGGGCTTCCAGGGTGAGCGGAACGTGAACAGCCATTTGGTCGCCGTCGAAATCGGCGTTATAAGCGGCACAAACCAGCGGATGCAAGTTAATGGCCTTACCTTCGATCAAAACAGGCTCAAACGCCTGAATACCAAGCCTGTGAAGCGTTGGAGCCCGATTCAACATCACCGGGTGCTCCCTGATAACGTCGGCCAGAATATCCCAGACCTCAGCGGTTTCTCGTTCTACCATTTTTTTGGCAGCCTTGATGGTTGTCGCCAATCCTCGGTGCTCCAGTTTACTGAAAATAAATGGCTTAAACAGTTCAAGCGCCATTTTCTTGGGCAAACCACATTGATGAAGCTTTAGACTGGGACCGACAACAATTACCGAACGACCGGAATAGTCAACTCGTTTACCAAGCAAGTTTTGCCGGAAGCGGCCTTGCTTGCCCTTGATCATGTCTGCAAGTGATTTCAAAGGACGTTTATTTGAACCCGTGATCGCTCGACCTCGACGACCGTTGTCCAGCAAGGCATCCACCGACTCTTGAAGCATACGCTTTTCGTTCCTGACGATGATGTCTGGCGCACTCAATTCCAAAAGACGCTTCAAACGATTGTTTCGATTGATCACCCGGCGATATAAATCGTTTAAATCGGAAGTCGCAAAGCGACCTCCGTCGAGCGGCACCAAGGGCCGCAGATCAGGTGGCAGGACTGGCAGAACGTCGAGAATCATCCATTCAGGTTTGTTACCGGAGGAATGAAAAGATTCCATCAGTTTCAATCTTTTCGATAATTTCTTGATCTTGGTTTCCGAGTTGGTTGCCGGAATTTCTTCCCTCAACGACTCTATTTCCGAATCAAGCTCTATATCTCTAAGCAGACGCTGAATCGCCTCAGCCCCCATCTTGGCTTCAAACTCATCACCGAATTCTTCAAGAGCCTCGTAATATTGCTCATCCGAAAGCAACTGCCCTTTTTCCAGGGTGGTCATTCCGGAATCAATAACAATAAATGATTCGAAATACAGAACACGTTCTATATCCCGCAATGTCATATCAAGTAACAAACCGATCCTGGAAGGAAGCGACTTCAAAAACCATATATGCGCAACCGGGCTGGCCAGCTCAATATGCCCCATACGATCACGACGGACACTGGCCAACGCCACTTCAACCCCACATTTTTCACAGATTACGCCACGATGCTTCAGGCGTTTGTATTTACCGCAAAGACACTCGTAATCTTTGGTCGGACCAAATATCTTGGCACAAAACAAGCCATCTCGTTCCGGTTTAAACGTACGATAATTAATCGTTTCCGGTTTTTTTACTTCACCATATGACCAGGATCGGATCATCTCCGGCGAAGCCAGGCCTATTCGAATGGAATCGAATTCATGTTTGTTGTTCTGGTTTTTAAGTAAATTCAATAAATCTTTCATTATCTATCACCCCAAATGGAGGTTAACGAAACTTGTTTAAATACAATGTTGCCGAGGCAGAACTACTCTGCCTCCAACTCAATGTCGATACCAAGAGAGCGAATCTCTTTAACCAGAACATTAAATGACTCAGGCATACCAGGTTCCATTCTATGATCACCGTCGACAATGTTTTTATACATTTTCGTTCGACCATTAACGTCATCTGATTTAACGGTAAGCATTTCCTGCAACGTATAGGCGGCGCCATAGGCTTCAAGCGCCCATACTTCCATCTCTCCGAAACGCTGGCCACCGAATTGTGCCTTACCGCCCAAGGGTTGCTGGGTAACCAGACTATAAGAGCCTGTTGAACGCGCATGCATCTTGTCATCCACTAAATGATTGAGTTTCAGCATGTACATATAACCAACAGTGACCATACGACTAAATCGTTCACCCGTACGACCATCATATAACCAGGTTTGCCCACTATCATCCATATCCGCAAGCCTGAGCAACTCTTTTATTTCTTCTTCTTTTGCACCGTCAAATACCGGCGTGGCAATCGGCACGCCAAGCGTCAGATTCTTTGCCAATACTTTTACTTCTTCATCATTTAGCGAATCCAATTGCTCAGACTTGCCACCCGTTTCATTATAGATTTTTTCCAGGAAAGCGCGGATATCAGCCACGGCTTTCTGCTGCCGAATCATACTGTCGATTTTGTTGCCAAGCCCTTTTGCCGCCGCTCCAAGGTGAGTTTCCAATACCTGTCCGACATTCATCCGAGAAGGCACACCTAGCGGATTCAATACAATATCAACAGGCTCGCCATGCTGATCATAAGGCATATCTTCAACGGGCATGATGACAGAGATAACGCCTTTATTACCATGTCTGCCTGCCATTTTATCACCCGGCTGTATTCGTCTTTTAACCGCAACATAGACTTTTACGATCTTCAATACCCCAGGCGCAAGATCATCGCCAGTCTGCAGCTTGCGTTTCTTGTCTTCAAAGCGCGCCTCCTGTTCGGACTTCCTCTCCTTTAGCTGAGCATCGGCCTTTTCCAGCAGTTCATTAAACTCATCATCTTCAAACCGAAGTTTGAACCACTCTTGACGAGGCAACGCAGATAACATTGAACCGGCAACGATATCACCCTTGTTGACGCCAGGACCGGCAATCAAGGTTTTGCCTTCCAGCGATCCTTGCAGGCGCTCAAAAGTCGCTTCTTCGACAATACGGTATTCGTCCTTGAGATCCTGACGGAACTTATCCAATTCGGCCTTTTCGATATCCAGGGCGCGCTGATCTTTCTCGACACCATCTCGGGTAAACACCTGAACATCGATAACAGTGCCACGTGTGCCGGTTGAAACGCGCAGTGAAGTGTCTTTAACATCAGAGGCTTTTTCGCCGAAGATAGCGCGTAATAGTTTTTCCTCTGGCGTTAACTGGGTCTCACCCTTGGGGGTCACTTTTCCGACAAGAATATCGCCCGGCCCTACTTCAGCGCCGATGTAGACAATCCCTGATTCATCCAGTTTTGCCAGAGCGCTTTCACCGACGTTAGGTATATCGGCTGTGATTTCTTCGCTGCCAAGCTTGGTGTCTCGGGCAACACAGGTCAGCTCCTGAATATGGATAGTGGTAAATCTGTCTTGCTCAACCACTCGCTCCGAAACAAGAATGGAGTCCTCGAAGTTATAACCATTCCATGGCATAAATGCGATACGCATATTTTGACCAAGCGCCAGCTCACCCATATCGACTGAAGGGCCATCGGCCAGAACGTCACCACGCTCGATGTTATCGCCTACGGACACCAAAGAACGCTGATTGATACAGGTGTTTTGATTGGAGCGTGTGTATTTGGTCAAATTGTAGATATCTACACCGGCATCACCGGCTGGCGTCTCTTCATCGTTGACCCGAACAACGATTCTGCCCGCATCGACATTCTCTATGCAGCCGCCCCTGCGAGCAACGACACAGACACCGGAATCCTGTGCCACGATACGCTCGATACCGGTACCCACTAGCGGTTTTTCGGAAATCAGGGTTGGCACAGCCTGTCGCTGCATGTTCGACCCCATCAAGGCCCGGTTTGCATCATCGTGTTCCAGAAACGGAATCAACGATGCGGCAACCGACACAACCTGCCTGGGCGAAACATCCATATAGTTCACTTTTTCAGGCGACATGACGGTAAACTCGTTTCTGTGCCTTACCGTAACCAATTCTTCCGTCAGCCTTTTCTCTTCATCGGTGTGTGCACTAGCCTGGGCGATAACAAATTCACTCTCTTCTATCGCCGACAAATAGTCAATGTCGTCAGTAACGACACCGTCTTCCACTTTTCTGTACGGACTCTCAAGGAATCCATAGGCATTGGTTCTGGCATAGGTAGCCAGCGAGTTTATCAAGCCGATATTTGGCCCTTCTGGCGTTTCGATAGGACAAACCCGACCATAATGTGTAGGATGGACGTCTCGAACCTCAAAACCGGCGCGCTCCCTGGTCAACCCTCCCGGGCCCAAGGCGGAAACACGGCGCTTATGAGTGATCTCGGATAACGGGTTGTTCTGATCCATAAACTGAGACAGTTGACTGGACCCAAAGAATTCTTTCACTGCCGCTGCCACCGGCTTGGCATTGATCAAATCCTGCGGCATCAAACCTTCTGATTCAGCCAGACTCAATCGCTCTCGAACCGCTCGCTCTACTCGAACCAGGCCAACTCGAAACTGGTTTTCAGCCATTTCACCAACAGAACGAATGCGCCGGTTGCCAAGATGATCGATATCATCCACTTCACCCTTACCATTTCTGATATTGATCAGGGTTTTCAGAACCGCAATGATATCTTCTTTGTCCAAGACGCCTTCGCCCGTTTCTTCTGTACAACCAATCCGTCGATTGAACTTCATCCGGCCGACGGCAGACAAATCGTACCTTTCTTCGGTAAAAAACAAATTGAAAAACAAGTTTTCAGCTGACTCTTTGGTAGGTGGCTCTCCCGGACGCATCATTCGATAGATTTCAACCAGTGCTTCCAGCTGATTCTTGGTTGGATCAATACGCAATGTATCGGACATAAAAGGTCCACAGTCCAGCTCATTGGTATACAATACTTCGACCACCTTTATTTCACTGGCAGTCAGTTTCTCGACAATTTCTTCCGTTATTTCGGTATTGCACTCGACCAGCAGTTCACCGGTTTGGGGATCGACAATGTCTTTGGCGATGACCCGCCCTACCATATAGTTTTTAGGAATGATAAGTTCTTCAATATTAGCTTTTTCCAACTGACGTATATGTCTGGAAGTGATACGTCGCCCTTGTTCAACAACGACATTTCCCTTATCATCCAAAATATCAAAGGAAGCGATATCACCACGTAGTCGACTAGGCACCAGTTCAAGCTTGGCAACATCGCCTTCAATGTAAAATTTGCTGGTATCGAAAAACTCGTCCAGCATTTCTTCGGAGCTAAAGCCCAATGCGCGTAGCAAAATGGTCGCAGCCAGCTTTCTACGCCTGTCAATACGCACAAAAACACAGTCTTTTGGGTCGAATTCAAAATCGAGCCACGAGCCACGGTAGGGAATCACTCGAGCAGAGTACAACAGCTTACCCGAGGAATGCGTTTTTCCTTTATCGTGATCAAAAAACACACCCGGCGAACGATGTAACTGAGATACAATCACCCGTTCAGTTCCATTTATTACAAAAGTGCCATTCTCAGTCATCAAGGGCATTTCACCCATGTAAACTTCTTGCTCTTTTATATCTTTTATCGCTTTATTGGAAGATTCTTTGTCATAAATAATTAGCCGAACTTTCACTCTCAATGGCGCAGCATAAGTTACACCGCGAAGTTGACATTCTTTGACATCGAAAGCGGGCTCACCGAGACGGTAAGATACGTATTCCAGTGCGGCATTACCTGAGAAACTCAAAATCGGGAAGACAGATTTAAACGCTGCATGCAAACCGACCTCTTGCCGCTCTGCGTAATCACAATCTATTTGTAAAAAACTTTTGTATGAATCCAACTGGATGGACAAGAGATAAGGAACATCCATTACTGTAGGGTGTTTACCAAAATCTTTTCGGATTCGTTTCTTCTCAGTATAAGAGTATGTCATTAGGTTACCCCAGGGGTTTTAAAGGTGCGAGGGATTGATCCTGATAGATTGGTTTCGGGTGTCAACGTTTTCCCATAAACTGTCCGTACTATATAGCATATACAACGGAAAAAGGCCGACAGTATACACTGTCAGCCATTTCCATTTACTGCTTACGCAATAACGTCTTAACACGCTTTACTTCAATTCTATAGTTGCGCCTGCTTCTTCAAGCTCTTTCTTCGCCGCTTCTGCTTCATCTTTGCTAACGCCTTCTTTAACAGTTGTCGGCGCGCCGTCTACCATTGCTTTAGCTTCTTTCAAGCCCAGCCCGGTCAAACCGCGAACTGCTTTGATAACGTTAACTTTCTTTTCACCTGTTGCAGAAAGCACAACATCGAACTCGGTTTTCTCTTCAGCGGCAACGGCTTCACCGCCGCCGGCCGCCGCCGCAACAGCAACGGGTGCCGCCGCAGAGACACCGAATTTCTCTTCCATCGCTTCAACAAGCTCGACAACGTCCATCACGCTCATTTCTGCAATTGCATTTAAAATATCGTCTTTAGATAGAGCCATGACTCTCTTCTCCTGAAATGTAAGAGTTAAAATATATATTAGGCTGCGTCTTTCTTTTGATCACGAACGGCTGCAACGACACGAGTCACCTTGCCTGGCACATCGTTAAGTGTTCTAACCAGCTTGGTAACAGGAGCCTGGATAACGGCGGCCAACATCGACAACGCTTGATCACGCGTCGGCAATTTAGCCAGCCTATCGATTCTATCTGCACCAAGAAGTTCGCCACCAACAGCAAGTGCTTTTATTTCGAATGCATCATTTTCTTTGGCAAAGTCTTTCAGGATTCGCGCTGCGGCACCTGGATCTTCCATGGAAAATGCGAGAATTGTTGGTCCAACCAACGCATCATCAATACATTCAAATTCAGTCCCGGCTACTGCTCGCTTCGCAAGCGTGTTTCTGACAACACGCATATAGACATTTTGTTCGCGACAGCTACTTCTCAATTGCGTCATACCTATTGAGGTAACACCCCGGTAATCAGCAATTACGACTGATAAAGCATCACTAGCAGCCTCGTTGACTTCGGCCACAATAGCCTTTTTGTCTTCGAGTCTAATTGCCACTGGATATCTCCTTTGTTTACTGATCTTTCGACCAACTAGACAACCCTTGTTCGGGCAAAACTACGGTGCACACAGTTCAAGAGAACAACGCGACACCGTCTGCGCAGGAAATTAAGCGATAAACGCACCTGCGGTCTTTGACAGTCTCGGCTCAAGCCTTAACTACAAAGTACCTATACTTCCCTAAACTTCTAGAGAGCTCTGATCTATAGACAAACCTGGCCCCATAGTCGATGAGAGAGTAATTTTTTTCAAGTAAACGCCTTTTGCCGCAGCGGGTTTCGCTTTTTTCAGGTCAGACAAAAGTGCTTCAAGATTTTGTTTGATCGATTCTGGACTGAACTCTACATTACCCAACTGACAATGAACGATGCCGTTTTTATCGTTTCTATATCTTACCTGGCCCGCCTTCGCGTTTTTAACCGCTGTTTCGACATCGGGTGTTACCGTTCCCACTTTGGGGTTAGGCATAAGTCCTCTTGGACCCAATATTTGACCAAGCTGACCAACAACTCGCATCGCATCTGGAGTCGCTATAACAACTTCAAAATCCATATTGCCTTTTTTAACATCTTCCGCAAGCTCTTCCATACCTACCAGATCAGCACCTGCAGCCTTAGCCTTATCAGCGTTAGCACCTTGAGTAAAGACAGCCACTCGAACGCTTTTACCAGTTCCGTTAGGAAGAACAGTGGCGCCGCGAACAACCTGATCTGATTTTCTAGCATCGATACCCAGATTGATGGCAACATCAATCGACTCTTTAAACTTGACAGTGGAAGATAAATCAGAAAGCAAAGTTACGGCATCCTCGACCTGATAAAATCTGCCTGCTTCAACTTTCTCTTTAATTTGCTTCTGTCTTTTCGTCAGTTTAGCCACTTACACACCCTCCACATTCAAGCCCATACTTCTGGCAGTACCAGCGATGGTGTTAACAGCCGCATCCAGGCTACCTGCAGTAAGGTCAGGATCTTTCATCGCCGCAATTTCTTCTAACTGAGCACGAGTTACGACACCTACTTTTTCCGAATTAGGGCGACCACTACCGCTACTGATACCTGCGGCTTTCTTTAACAATACCGATGCAGGTGGCGTTTTCATGACAAAAGTAAAACTCTTGTCAGTGTAAACAGTAATTATCACCGGGATAGGCAAACCAGGCTCAACACTTTGCGTCTGAGCGTTAAACGCCTTACAAAATTCCATGATATTAACACCATGTTGACCCAATGCAGGACCAACAGGAGGGCTGGGATTCGCTTTACCAGCTGCTACTTGCAACTTAATATAAGCACTTACTTTTTTGGCCATTTCATCTCCTTGGGTATTAACGCCTTTCGGCTCCCCCTATTCTAAAAAAACAATTTACCAACCAAGACACAAAAAGCCCACCCTCGCTTGAGTAGGGCAGGCAGGAAACGGTTACCTATTTAATCTTTTTCGACTTGTCCGAATTCTAACTCTACAGGAGTAGACCGGCCAAAAATCAACACAGCGACTTTGACCCGACTCTTGTCGTAATCCACTTCCTCTACAACACCGTTAAAATCAGCGAACGGGCCGTCTATAACTCTAACTACCTCACCTGGCTCAAACAATGTTTTTGGCTTGGGTTTAGCCGCACCGTTTTCAACTCGACTAAGAATTGCTTCGGCTTCAAAATCGGTAATCGGAGCCGGTTTATCAGGGGTTCCGCCGACAAACCCCATTACCCGGGGAGTCGACTTGACCAAATGCCAGGACTGATCATCCATATCCATTTGCACCAGCACGTAACCTGGATAGAATTTGCGCTCACTTTTACGCTTTTTTCCATCGCGCATTTCGACCACTTCTTCAGTTGGCACCAAGATTTCGCCAAACTTGTCAGACATGTCTTTCAGCGCAATCTGCTCTTTTAGCGCACGCATCACATGCTTTTCATAGCCCGAATACGCATGAACAACATACCATCGTTTAGCCACAGACACCCACCTAACCAATAACGCCAGATATAATCCAGCTAACCAGGGAGTCTAACCCCCACAAAAATAGAGCGACAATCAAAACAAAAACAACTACGATCATTGTCGTTTGCAGTAACTCTTGACGCGTAGGCCATATCACCCTACGAATCTCGGATTTGGCCTCCTTCATCAAAGTGACATACTGGCGCCCTTTTATGGTAGTTGCCGCCACCGTCAATGCGACAGCGGTTAAAACAACCAGCGCAAGAACACGATATAGAAGTGACTGATCGGCATAGTAATAATTACCTACCACACCAACAGCCACAAGCAGCAAAACAAAAAGCCACTTGATAACATCCCAAGCACCTGAACTTTCGCTTGTCTGAGAAGACATATAACCACTCACCGAATGAAGTGGCAGGCCAGGAGGGAATCGAACCCCCAACCTGCGGTTTTGGAGACCGCTGCTCTGCCAATTGAGCTACTGGCCTGCATAAAAAACTACGCGATATTACTCGATAACCTTGCTGACCACGCCGGCACCGACCGTGCGACCCCCTTCCCGTATCGCAAAGCGCAAACCTTCCTCCATCGCGATCGGAGCTATCAAGGTC
>PDWJ01004783.1_pt1 | contig 16451 bp, 14 predicted proteins | sample 1430881 | NCBI WGS metagenome assembly PDWJ01 (sample SAMN01162460, study PRJNA174530) | Oral metagenome, whole genome shotgun sequencing project. | biome: Marine environment; feature: Marine mammal; material: Swab sample of the gingival sulcus; isolation source: swab sample of gingival sulcus... | reverse complement strand
ATTTACAGCATTCAAATAATAATTGATATACATTTTTGTTTTGTAGTGAAACACTATGTTCACCATAAACACCGGTAAAAGAAGCAGAAAAAAAACAGGGTTTACAACCCCTAAAATAACAGCTAAAACAGCTAAGATTGAAAGGGGAATTAAAAACTTTTGATAAACGGGTTTTTCAATAACTTCATCATGAATTAACTTTTCTAAATCATAGGCATAATTAGAATTTAGTTTTGACAACTCCAACTGACATTCTAATCTTAGCTTTTTATCTGTTTCAAAAATATGCGTTAACTTTTCAAAGTTCAAAAGCTTATCCTTATCCTCAATAACCCTTATTTTATAATACAAGTATTGTTGTCCGATTTTGGACGAAGTTCTATCCAAATATTTGAACAAATCATCAATATCCAAATCATTTTTGACCTGATCAGAGACCGTATGAAAGGCATCATCTTTATTTTTGGAGTTCTGGAAATACTGTTCTATGATGTTAAAATTGTAGTATTTACCTTCTTTGACCTTTCCCCAGTTTTTGATATAATTATTGATTAATTTTTCTCTCTTTTTTATTCTACTATACCTGATGTACAGCATTAAGATCAAAAGTATGACAACAATATAGAATATATACATTACAACCAATTAAAGACAAACACTAAATTTAGCACGAAACACATCAGCAAAAACAAAAAAAGGAAACCTCTTTAAACCTTTATATTCTTATTATTTAAGGCCTTTTTTCACTGTGATTTAGGCGGAGTAAAAATACTGAATTCGTTTAGTTTTAAACCAAGTTTAACATCGCGGGTTTATCATTCAGGGTTTTCTGTTATGTTTTGTCTATTGTAATGAATCTTGAAATGCTATAAAGACTTTATTCTATCTTATAATTTTTTTGCTTTTATCCCGACTTATAAAGTAAAAGTTTAAATGGTTTCCCTTAAACACTACATAAGACTGAAAGCCCATGAAGACATCAGCTTTTTGTTTTCATTGAAAAAACGAGAACTAAAAAAGTCCAGATTACTCAAGAAACCAATCACAGTATAAATCTTCTCAAAGCCATTAAAGCCGGTAGATTACAGCTACCTGATAAAAGTAATTAGGATGGGATGATAAAACGCACTTAATTTTTACGATACAATACATCATACTACCGCATTGCAAAACGGTCAAAAAAAAACACAATCACACTGCACTAATTAACACCAAAGCAACTGGTATCAGACAAGACCAAACTGTCTATTTATTTGACACCGCTCGTATTACAACGCTATAAAATCTATTAAAAAAACGGGTTTAATGAGTTAATTTCCTGATTATATGATTATTATTAATCAGTCAAATATTTTTACAATATTTAGAGTGGAATTTCGAGCAGTTTTAGAAACTCATACTATAAAATTTCTCTGTAAATTATATTTAAAGGTTTTTGATTTAGTTTAAAAACATCAACTATAAGCTACAGATATTTTAAGACATAAAACCACCACTATTGCAATGCCAAAGCGTACAATTTGATTTGTTTCAACATAGCCAGTAAGCCATTGGCACGGGTGGGTGACAGGTGTTCCTGAAGACCTATTTTTTTGATAAAATCAGTATCGGCTTGCAGTATATCCTGAGGGGATTGACGGGTAAACACCCGCAGCAAAAGACTGACAATACCTTTGGTCAAAATCGCATCACTATCAGCCGTAAAGACCACTTTGCCGTCTTGCTTTTCAGCATGGAGCCAAACTTGCGACTGACAACCTTTGATAAGGTTATCATCTGTTTTGTATTGCGCCTCAATCAAAGGCATGTTTTTACCCAATTCGATAAGGTACTCATAGCGTTCTGTCCAATCTTCAAAAAAGGAGAATTCGTCAATTATTTCTTGTTGGATATCTTGTATAGTCATGGATTATTTTTAAATCATTTACAACCGATTATGTCTAGCCGGTTGTCCTGTAAACAGACTAAACGGCATCATACACAACCTGAATTCATTATTTCAGATGGCAAAAGTAATGATATTTAATCATCCAGTCTAAATAAATACTCAACAGATACTTTAAAAAAACGCGCCATCTTATGTGTCAAAGTAACCGAAGGATTGAATTTTCCGGTTTCTATCGCTTGAACCGTTTGCCTGGAAATCTCCAATTTTTCCGCCAGTTGGGCTTAGGTCAGGTCATGTCTTGCCCATTCTACTTTGATCATATTTTTCATGTGTTTATTATTGTTTTTTTTAAATTTTTATTTGACTTTCTAAAAGAATCAACCTTACACCCTTTTCCTAAAGCTCCACAACTAACATCTAAAAATAACGTATCTTTACACTTTTATGACCACTATGGCAAAGGCCGTCAAACAATCATTGGAAGACGCCGGTTGTGACAGTGTTGAAATCTGTGAAACACCGGGTTATCCTATCGTTTACGGTGAAAAGATTATCGATAAAAATTTACCTACAGTTTTGGTTTACGGCCATTACGATGTACAGCCTTCTGACCCTGATGATTTATGGGACAGTCCGGCATTTGAGCCTGTCATTAAAAAAACTGATATACACCCACAAGGCGCTATTTTTGCCCGCGGATCCTGTGATGACAAAGGACAGTTTTATATGCATGTCAAAGCTTTGGAATACATGACCAAAAACGACCAACTGCCTTGTAATGTCAAGTTTATGATAGAAGGTGAAGAGGAAGTAGGCTCCCCCAGCTTATCCTGGTTTGTCAAACGCAATCACGACAAACTGAAAAATGATGTCATCCTGATTTCAGATACAGGTATGATCAGCAATGAGCAACCCAGTATTACCACAGGATTACGGGGTTTGAGTTATGTAGAAGTAGAAGTTACTGGACCCAACCGCGATTTACACTCCGGTCTGTATGGTGGAGCGGTAGCTAATCCTATCAATATTCTGACCAAGATGATTGCTTCATTGCACGACGAGAACAACCACATCACCATTCCCGGTTTTTATGACAAAGTCATCGAATTATCAGATGAAGAACGTACTGAAATGGCCAAAGCGCCCTTTAGTCTGGACGATTATAAAAACGCTCTTGACATTGACGATGTGTATGGGGAAAAAGGTTATACAACCAAAGAACGCGATTCTATCCGTCCTACACTGGATGTCAATGGTATCTGGGGTGGTTATACCGGCGAAGGCGCCAAAACGGTCATACCGTCAAAAGCCTACGCTAAAATCTCAATGCGTCTTGTTCCCGACCAAAATCCGGATGAAATCACTGCATTGTTTACCAAGCACTTTGAAGCTATTGCACCTAAAGCCGTCAGAGTACATGTAACGGCACATCATGGCGGTGATGCTTATGTCACGCCTATAGACAATATTGGTTATCAAGCGGCAAACAAAGCTTATACTGAAACCTTTGGTGTACCGGCTATTCCTCAACGCAGTGGTGGTAGTATTCCTATCGTAGCGTTGTTTGAACATGAACTCAAAAGCAAATCCATCCTGATGGGCTTTGGTCTTGATAGTGATGCCATTCATTCACCCAACGAACATTATGGGGTGTTTAATTACTTAAAAGGTATAGAAACAATCCCATTATTCTTTAAATATTATACGGAGATGAGCAAATAATCCGTTTCTATCAAACCTGTCAGACTTTTAAAACCTGGCAGGTTTTTTTATGGCTCTATCCGTCTCTTAAACAGTTCCACCACAAAACCCTGATTCCTAACCCGGCATCATATCATTTTTATTCGAAGGATTAATCTACCGGTTGAAAACAAACCCAGATTGGTATTGCTTGAACTGTACTTGTCATGATGTGAATAGCACATGTTCAAAAGAAAAAAATGTATTTTTGTGTAGATGTAAACATATTAAAATCTAAAAATGAAACTTTTAGACGTATTACGGGAAGAAAAATCAAGCAATCTAAAAGGCGGAATCTATCATAAAACCCAAATTCAACTTGCGTATAACACCAACAGGATTGAGGGCAGTAAATTATCTGAGGAACAAACAAGATATATTTATGAAACCAATACACTGTTTACCAAGAAGGGAGAAGAAACAGCAAATATCGATGACATCATTGAGACGGTCAATCATTTTCATTGCTTTGATTATATGCTGGAGATCGCACAAGAACCTTTGTCTGAAACGCATATTAAAGAATTTCACAGAATTCTAAAAACCAACACTTCAGACGCCAGAAAAGAATGGTTTAAAGTCGGCGCCTATAAACTAAGACCTAATGAAGTGGGGGGCATTGAGACATCAAAACCGGATGAAGTCAAAAAAGACATGGATAACTTATTAAAGAAATACAATAAGAAAAAAAGCATAGATTTTTCAGATATTGTGGACTTCCACTATAAATTTGAAGCTATACATCCTTTTCAGGACGGGAATGGCAGAGTTGGAAGACTTATAATGTTCAAAGAGTGTTTACGCAACAACATCGTTCCATTAATCATTGAAGATGAATTCAAATTTTTCTATTACAGAGGCTTATCTGAATACCCCAAAATCAAAGCGTATTTAACAGATACCTGCCTGTCCGCTCAAGATGACTACAAAAACCTGATGACCTATTTTGATATAAAACCATAAAACCCACGAGCAAAATGCTGTGGGTTTTACAAATATGATATGTTCTATGATATTCGATCAGGTTTTAGCAAACCTAAAAAATATCGTACGGCTTACTTTAATTGGGCTTCCAAGGTGATAGATGTATTGTAACTTTCCCAATACTCCGGTGAGAATTTTTTATGAATGGTTACAAACAACATTAATAAACCGGCTTTGTCCGGTGTAAAAGTGAAGTTACCTTCATCATCGGTATAAATATTACTTTCTCTGATGTTTTCGACATCGTACAAATCGCCATCACGATGGAATTGGTAATGTTCATCGTCATAAACAACAACGACACGGGCATTTTTTACGGCTTTACCCTCATTGAGCACCTGAAATGAGATGGATTTCCCCACAGACATTTCATTAGGTGAAGACAACGGAATGATTTCTACACCTACATTAAGCGGTTTGGGGGTATAATTGGTCACGTCTTTGTACACATAAGTATCGGCACTGTTGTAATACTGTAATTTGGTTTTTGCCCCTTTATACTTCTTCATGTCATCTGCAAAATACAATTTTCCTTCAGGGGTTTCTATGGCATCGTACAAAGGCCCTTTTCTGACACCCGTTGTTATTCTGTAGGTACCACTGCTGTTGATTTCCGGTTCAAGGTAAACAGCCGCTTTGGTCTGAGCAACCGGTTTTAATGAGACATACTGCCCTTCCGGATTGATCATGGCAAAACTATTGGTATCCATAGCAAAATCGGCCTGAAAAGGAAACTCCGTAAATGATGATTCGATCACTAATCTGTCGTAATCGATTCTGAATAAATTAGGTTTTAAAAACGGTACATGTGCATGAGCGCTTATAGCCGCTAACAATAAAATTAAGGTAAAAAAATTGAAGGTTTTTTTCATGGTTGTGTTATAAACTATTAATTAATATGGTTTGACATCAGGACTTTCACAGCGTCCTTTAAAAGACCGGAGATCACGGTCGTATTATTATTTTTGTTTCTTTGTCCAGTTATCTCTCAGGGTCACTGTTCTGTTAAAGACCAGATTTCCGGGTTTACTATCCTTATCCACGACAAAATAACCCAGTCTTTGAAACTGGAAACGATCACCGGGTTGCGCATCGGCAAGACCGGGCTCCAATTTGACATCTGTATTGATGGTCAAGGAATCAGGATTGAGAAATTCCAAAAAGTCTTTATCTTTATGGCTGTCCGGGGCTTCATCCATAAACAAACGGTCATAGACGCGAACTTCAGCCGGAATAGCATGCTTTACAGATACCCAATGCAACGTTCCTTTGACTTTACGCTTGCTGGCTTCCGTACCACTACCGCTACGACTGTCCGGATCATAAGTAGCGTGGATTTCGGTAATGTTCCCTTCCGCATCTTTAACAACATCCTCTCCTTTGATGATATACGCATTTTTAAGCCGTACTTCCTTACCTAAAGTCAGCCGAAAGAATTTACGGTTAGCCGATTCTTTAAAATCTTCACGTTCTATATACAATTCACGAGAGAATGGCACTTGTCTGGAACCTGCATTTTCGTCTTCAGGATTGTTTTCAGCATCAAGCCATTCTTCCTTTCCTTCGGGATAATTGGTAATCACCAATTTCACAGGATTTAACACAGCCATTACACGAGGTGCAACCTTGTTGAGGTGTTCCTTGACATGGAATTCCAACAAAGCAATATCAGTAATATTTTCTCTTTTGGCAATACCGGCTGCTTCTGAAAAATTCCTGATGGATTCCGGTGTATAGCCGCGACGACGCATACCACTAACGGTAGGCATACGCGGATCATCCCAACCGGAAACATGACCTTCCTGCACCAGCTGTAAGAGCTTGCGTTTACTCATCACCGTATAATTTAAGTTACGACGGGCAAACTCACGCTGCTTAGGACGTAATAAATTAGAATCCCTTACCTCATCCACATACCAATCATACAAATCGCGGTGAGACTTAAACTCTAAGGTACAAATAGAGTGTGAAATTTGCTCTAAATAATCCGATTCACCATGAGTCCAGTCATACATGGGATAAATATTCCACGCATCACCTGTACGGTGATGGCTCTTGTGCAAAATACGGTACATAATAGGATCACGCATATGCATATTGGTATGAGCCATATCTATTTTGGCCCGGAGTACTTTTTCGCCTTCGGCAAATTCGCCGGCTTTCATACGTTGAAATAAATCCAGATTTTCTTCTACTGAACGGTTACGGTAAGGACTATTAGTGCCCGGTTCGGTAGGCGTTCCTTTTTGAGATGCAATCTCTTCAGAGGTTTGATCGTCCACATAGGCTTTGCCTTCTTTGATCATTTCTATTGCCCAATCGTAAAGCTGATCAAAATAATCAGACGAATACAACTCTTTGTCCCATTGGAATCCCAACCATTGGATATCTTCTTTGATGGCATCTACATACTCCTGTTCTTCTTTGGCAGGATTGGTATCATCAAATCTTAAATTGACCGGTGCATTGTACGTCTTACCCAAACCAAAGTTAAGGCAAATAGACGCAGCATGTCCAATATGTAAATAACCATTGGGTTCCGGTGGAAAACGGAAGCGTAATTTTTTTGGATCTAAACCATTAGCTAAATCCTCTTCGATGATTTGCTCAATAAAATTAAGCGATTTTTTTTCGTCTGACATAATAAATAAATATAAGCAACAAAAATATGCAAATATTATTAATCCTGTTTTATAACTTCTTATAAATTAATAGTGCCCTAATTGGCTTTGTTCATTATTTCCATTGATGAAAAAACAAAACAAAAAAGCATTGATCCTATCTGTGTCAGGGGGGACGCGTTCAACTTGAACATGACCTCAGATAAAAATCAATGCTTACAGCTCTTTCTAGGAAAGACTAAACACTTACAGGTTCATCACCTGATCTGTAAATTGTAATTTTTCAATTTGTTGTAATGTGTTAGTGCCATCTCTACCGGCTACATTATCCACGACTGTGGTAACACCGTCATTTGTGCTTACAGTATATTCGGCAACAGCACCTGAAAAAATAACTGTATTCGTTCCTGAATTCCCGGTGATTTTGTTGTCTAATTCATTGACAGTAATCGTATTATTATTACTTCCTAAAAGCGTTACATCTTTTAAGTATCTGGAATGATGCGTATAAGGTTTTGAAGCATCAAATTTTAATGAAAAGTTTCCGTCCAAACCGGCATCAATACGGGCATTATACGTTAAATAAGGGTGGAAAAACTTATGATCCATTAATGCATAACCCATGGGATCGTCTGTTTGCATATCTGCTCTGGTTTTACCGACGTAAAATCCCCACATACCATTGGTAGCACTTTCTGTAAATGCACCCCAAAGTCCGTAATAGGCATCCACTACCGAAGCGAAATATTCCTGACTTAAACTGTTTTCCGCAGTTAATTCTTGTATCCAGGCATCTTGGCCAATACCCCATAGGTTGTTGGACAATGCGTTTTGTTGTGCGGCTCTGATTTCTGTCTGATAAGCCGGTAATGCACCAATAGGCGATGGGGTTCCATTTTCATCAATACCAATGCCGTAATCGTGAACAAAATGCAAAATCTCTTCATACGAAGCATCCCTGTGCTCATAATTCTGATTCATATACCACGAACCTCCTTCCACCTGAATTTCATTTTGATACAGCGGTTGTCCCGTGACTTGTTCACTCACAGGGTTACTGCCATCGTCCTGCCCATTCAACAAACACAGAATAGCATTGTTTTCAGCCATTTTATTAGCTACCGCAGACTTATCCACACCATATTGCGAACCTGCATAATTGGCTAAATAATGCTGTAGAATACTTCTGCAACGAATAATTTGTTCATTGGTAATATTGGACTGTGCCACGATATGAATATTTCCGCCATTGGGTGTAACCACGCTTGTATAACGATTAAAATTCCCTGAGGTATAAACACTTCCCAAACCTGATGGGATCGTTGTACTAATCTCTGAACCGGCAGGTGGTGTAGGTATATCTATTGGGGTGATTAATTCGTCTTTACTACATGATAGCAAGGTTAAAATGCTCAAGGCAAAAATGCCGAGTCTTAAAAATTTGTTTGTCATCTTACTGAAATTTTTGATTTATTGTTTTACTAAACGCAATAATAAGGCCCAAGGTGTAAGAATGACACATGAATAAGTCCGGATAAACTTTATTCGGACTTATTGAGTTGATTCAGGTATTGTTTTGGGGTCATGTTTTCAGCTGCTTTAAACACAGAATAAAACGTTGATTTAGAGGAAAATCCCGCTTCTTCAGACAGTCCGAGTAATGATAATTGATTGGCTTTTTCTGTAGTCAATAATCTTTTGAACTCTTCAACCCTGAATTGATTGATATAATGGTAAAAATTCTTTTGGGTATGTATTTTAATCAGTTTTGAGAACACTTTTTCGTTGATGTCGAGTTGTTTTGAAAGATTACTGATGGTAATATCTTTTTGTAAAAACAGCTTTTCATCCTTGATTCTCTTTGTAAGCTGATGAAATCTATCAGCTGAATATTCCTCAGATTGTTCTTCCGGGTTTTCTTCTTCCTTATTTTCGGGCTTAAATAAGACTTGGTTGTCAGCTGCGAGAATAGATGTATTAAAAATTTCCGGTTGTGTAAATCCATTGTAGCCAATCCAGTAAATCATTAAAAACGTAAGAATAGTCGAGGCTTCAGCAAAGTAGGCTGTGATAAATTCAAATTGCAACCCCACAAGGTCTTCTATAATCCAAAAAACATGAAAGAACAAATAAATATAAATGATGCCTTTGATCCAGGAGAGCGTCTTGTGTTCAATGTCAGAATAAAAGTCACCTAATTTAGACCGGTTTCTTTTAAGAATTCTTAAGATATACAACAACAGTACAATACTAAACCCGTAATAGAATGCAACAGGGACTACATTTGTAAATTCAGTCAGAAAAGGTATAAATAACAGGATATACCATAATTTCAACCGGTAATTAAGGGTTTTAATAACATATAAAAAAAGTAATGGAAGCGTTAACAACCCGGTGGCAGGGATGGGAGGATTCAGATCTTGTCCATCGAGAAAAGACGCTAATACTTCAATGGTCAACGAGAATAGAAATAAGCCTAAAAATATATTGGCCTTGTTATTTTTACTTCTTGAAGTTATAAACAGAACCCCCAACATCAATGCATTGGCAATGGATAAAATATCAAATACACTTATGGGTGAAACCTCTATGGTCATGGATTTATGCTGTCAGCTGTTTAGGTCTTAAAAATAATTAAAGTTTGGCATGCAATCTATCGCGTAAATTTACCGGTGCTAATTTACAGTTTTTAGCTGTTTGACGTGTATATACCATTTTTGTCCACAAAAAAAGAGAAGCTATTTTTAAAAACCAGCTTCTCTTTTTTTATTAAGAATGCTAACCTACGATTTGATCAGTAGTTTAGACATATGTTGATCCTGAGTAGTAATCGTCATGATATAAGTACCTCTGGACAATGTTTTTTCAAATGTCACGGTATAAACTTCCTGAGGAGACAATGTGACGTCATTCACTTGATGGATAAGTCTGCCGGACATATCAGATAATGTTATACCGGCATGGTATAGCGGTTTATTAACCGTAATGTTTAAATAGTTATCTGTGATAGGATTTGGTGCGATTGAAATATAAGAGTCTAAAGTTTCATCGTGAATACCGGAGACCTCTTTTTCTAAAACAACATCCAGAGTTGTAGTGTCATGATTGCTGACACTTACAGTATGCGTTTGTGAAACATAGCCTTCAGCAGAATAAGTAACATCATAAGTACCGGCAACAAGATATCTGTGGTAATCACCCACATCTTCGGTGCTGAAAACAAAGGAGTTATCCATATCATGCCCTACTATTTCTACTTTAGCTTTAAGCGGTGCATCGGTATCTGCCGCTTTGATGATTCCTCTTAAGCCATAAAGCGATTGTTCCATATACAAGAGAAATGATTCAGCATTGTAACCCCAATAAGTGGGTAAACTTTCAGAATTAACCATTTTATAATCTGATAATTCCAGTGTAAATTCACGACCGTGTTTATGATAAGTCATATAATCCTGACGACCACCCCCAATCACATACCAATCACCTCCCAGAGTAATACCATTACTTGAGACATCAGTAAAATAACCATTATAATTGGCACTGGCCATTGCGTTATTGGCATATTCTAAAGACACCAATTCCCACCAGTCATTATCGGCATGTACCCGTTCATTAGATTCCCAAACATCCCATGGGTAATTGACTACTTCCGCTCCATTGTGCAAATTGGCTGACATATTAAAATTATGGGCATCTGCAAATGACATCATTGCTAAGGTTTCCTGCGCATAAGGTTCATAGTCCGGATGCTCAGGATTACTTACATTTTCAGAAGGAGGAGCGGGGAAGTTTCTATTGGGATCCACATAATTACTCAAATAACGAGAAGCACCTGATACAGTATGATTACCACCGGCATAAACCCCATCAGGGTTGGCATAAGGATTTATCCAGATCTCTACATTGTTGATGAGGTTATTGATTCGCTCATCTGTACCGTAATTGGTCAATAAACGGTCTATTAACCGTAACATCATAATACCGGCGACCAATTCATCCCCATGCATCTGTGCAGTATAGAAAAATTCAGGTTCATCTTCTGCCACATCAGGATTATCAGTGATTTTTAAGACGAGGATATTGCGACCCTCCTGAGATTGTCCAATCGTTTCCAAACGGCAGATTTCAGGATAATCGTCAGCAAATTTTTGCATCATCTCAAGGTAAACCTGATAGGTAGGATAGCGGTCCCAGTTACTCATTTGATCTATACTTGTCGCCATAGTCAAGGACTTATTACCGGGGTTTTTGGCCACAACCTCAAAAGGTAATTCCAAAGCTAAAAACTCTTTAAACTTTGGTTTTGGAATATAGGCATAGAGTACTAGTTCTTCGAGTCTGGAATTGTGGTCAATACTGATGTAAGACGGCAATTGCTTTAACTCATCTAAGGATTGTAATTCTAATTTAAAGTACAAATCCCCGTATTGTTCGATGGCCTGTTCCGCTTTTTGACGTTCTGCGGGAGTTTTTTGGGCAAAAACGATGACAGAGGATAACAAGCTGAGAAGGAATAAAAATCGTTTCATGTGTTTATTTTTAATTGTTTGTTAATGCTCATATATAACCTTTAATGTATAAAACAATCATTACGCTGTTTATTTAATGATGATTTCAAACATATCGGTTTCATTTTGATATATGATTATTTAAGATTTTAAAATAGCGTCGCAAAGGTATCGAATATTCGCGACCTGATAAACAATACTTTGTTAATAATTCTGATAAAACTGTAACATTGTTTGTTTAAACTGAATATTAATGTTCTTAATAGCCTTGTTCATTTTTCCATTGATGAAAAAACGAAAGCCCTACTCCGTCAGGATTTGTTTAGATCTATACGGTAAATATTCCTGTAATTATCACATATGATTAAAAAAATGTTTAAAAAACGAAAAATATTGAAGTATTTTTGTAGATGGAAGTTGGAAAACTTGATAGAGCGGGAACTATTTAAAACCTATGCCTATTACTCATCATTCTGATAATACAAATTTGACTACAACAAGATTAAACAAAGAGCATCCTCGTATCAATTATTTTTCAATGAAGCCAAAATTTGATTAACATGAATTTTATTAAATACTGTATATTATTTCTTTTGTCCGGTTTATTAATCACATGTAATAGTTCGAAAATTGAAAATAAATTAAGAACATGTGTCAATCAAGAGATTATTGAAACATATGGGATAATTGACGAAGAATTTGACTATTATAATTTTATTAGTGAAGTGGAGGAAGCGATAATTGATTTGGGGATAGTCAGCAGTATAAGCTCTGAAAGTTATATTATGTTAATCAAAGAAATATCTAAAAATAGTGATACATTAAAATTTGAAAAATTAAATAATAAAATTAAACAATTGTATTCACAATATCATATGTTCAACGCTTTTAATGAGCTTTATTGTGTTTGTGTCGACTGTCCTTTTAAAATTGTAGTTCAAGAAAAAAGTGACATAAATAGTTCTCTACTATTTCAGGTTCAATATGGAAATCAGTTAGAAAAAAAAGATTTTTTTGATAAGAACATAATTATTGAACAAATTGAAAATATTGAGTATAACAACGATTTTGATAAGATTGAGTATCGAGTACCTATAGACTTATACATTATGCACGAACTTGAAAGAAAATATAGTAAATCAAGGTAATGCTTACGGACAGAAGTTAGATAATAATCTTACTAATGCAGGTGCACGACCATAGGGTCATAAAGACTACCCCAAAAACTGTAGTGTTTAAAATCAGATAAAAAGTATTAATTTTAAACATTTATAATTATGAAAAAAGCTCAAAACATTCGTAAAAATGTTTAAAGAAGACAAAAAGGCGAGGAACATTATAGAACTAAAAAAGGAAACTAAACTTGCTTTATACTTAACCATTTTTATCCCATTGATAATATTGATTATTATGGTTTTTTATAACGTATTGAGTGAAAATAGAACGAGATCTGAAATATATCTTGATTTAAACAAAAACACATTTATTAATGGAAGAATAGACTCCCTATATCATCAAAAGAATAATCACAATGTTTTAACTATAATATCTAACAATCACGAGTTTGAAGTAGCTAGAAAATGGGAAAACAAATTTAAGGTTGGAGATTCAGTATCAAAAGCTAAAGGAGATTTACTTTTAAAACATTATAGAGGGGAACAACTTATTGAAATTCTGAATTATAAAGACCTTGTTAAGGATTGGCAAGAGTAATATTGCTCGTTATAACTCGCTTCGCCGGAATCTCTCCCCCAAGACACATAAAAACCAACATTCATCTTATAAATAGTTTATTATTAACCTGTTTTTAAATTAATCGTATCGTAACGACATCCGTTCATTTTTTTCCATTGATGAAAAAACGAACCAAAAAAGCAGGGTTACTAAAAAGCCTACCCGCTATATTATAACACAAACAAAATACGCCTATAGCAAGCACAGAAAAAGGCCTTCAGACCTTTTAACCTCCGTGGTTATTACTTATTTTGAATTTTTGGAAATTATAAAAAATAAGCATAGCAGCAGCTACGTGCGTCTTTTTAGAATGACAAAAAACGAAAATGAACAAGGTTTGGTGTATAAGAGTACACTTGACTTAACACTAAGCTTACTAAAAAAACATAAGAAAATACTACGGAACCACCAGCCACCGATGAAAAGAACTCAACCGCCCTACCGGCGGTCTCAAACAGCTTTTCATCGCATCCCTACCCCGCTTCCTTGATTTTCAATATTTTTTTAGATAGGCCACCCTTCTACAACAAAATCCTTCTCAAAGCTATTAACATCAGGTAGATTACGTCAGTTTAGCGACAAAGGTCTTCAGACCTTTTACCTCCGTGTCCTCTGTTTACTCTGTGGTTGAGCCTCTGGGTCAGTTTCCTCTCACAGTACTAGTCACTTAACATCAACACGACATGTGATAAAAAACAATCATGTCCTAACGACATCCGTTCATTTTTTCCATTGATGAAAAAACAAACCAAAAAAATCTAGGCTTACTAAAAAAACATAAGAAAATACTACGGAACCACCAGCCACCGATGAAAAGAACTCAACCGCCCTACCTGTCGATCTCAAACAGCTTTTCATCGCATCCCTGCCCCGCTTCCTTGATTTTCAATATTTTTTTAGATAGGCCACCTTTCTACAACAAAATTCTTCTCAAAGCTATTAATACCAGGTAGATTATGTCAGTTTAGTGACAAAGGTCTTCAGACCTTTTACCTCCGTGTCCTCTGTTTTCTCTGTGGTTAAGCCTCAAGGTCAGTGTCCCGGCACAGAACTATTCAAGTAACGTCAACACGGCATGTGATAAGGAATAATCGTGTCCCAACGACATCCGTTTATTTTTCCATTAATAAAAAAACGAACCAAAAAAATAATTAAGACTGGATTACTATCTGAACAGTTATCAATCCAAATCTTCCGGATTGATGATATATAAATATTCAGCGCGTCTTTTATCTATAGCTTTATATTCCCAATCTCTATCAATATTGTAGATGTTTTTTCCGGGTATATCGGGTTTATACACTTTGAGTATTCTATTATTACTTTTGACAATAACCGAGTCATAAGCTGAAAAATCTACATTTACCCCACCGGTCTCCCCTATATTCAGAATGCTATGACTTTTGATATGTAAAGTATCCGGTTCAGATTCTGAACTTACTTTTATCAAATTTATATCATGCATAGTATTGTTTACTATTATTTTCATTATATAACCCACAGGATCACAACTATATAATACAAGGACAATCAATAAAAAAAATACTCTTTTCATGTGTTGATTATTTATCGTTTTTTAATAGTTACAACTAATACTGATGTTTAAATCAGGAAACTAACACTTACTTTAATTCATTAGTCATCAATTCAAATCTTCAGGATTGATCATAAACAAATATTCAAAATTATGCTTATCTATGGCATGAAACTGCCAGTCATCAATATTATAAATATTTTTACCGGCAGTATCAGGTTTATAAACTTTAAGTAGTACATCTTTTTTTGAAACATAAATAGAATCAAAAACGGAGAGATCTAGACGAGGTCCCGTATCAACACCTTCAAATGACAACGCCTTTATAAGTCTAGTTTCGTTAATATCCACATCAATACTATGGGTATTGTTATGATCGGGAAACCCATAATAAAAATCTTCCACCACAAATGTTATGGTCAAAACATCTGTAGTGTTATTCCGGGCAAACACTTCGGTTGTTTCTCTGGGATAGTCACAACTCAACATAAAAAGACTAATTATAATGAAAATAACAGGTTTCATGTTTTGTTTTTAATGTTTTGAAATCTATTGAGCTTAAGATTAGCTTTACAAAAATATTGAAAATAATTCATTGCCAAACCCTATTTGTATTAATAATTCTAATACAATAATAACAACCCCCAAATGCTGATTTAAACATTTGAGGGTTATAGATTTATAGTTTAGCTACAGTCTTATTCCCCGGGGTTTATGGTCACCCGCACACCTTCACTATGACTGGTAAATTCCGGGGCATACATACATTGTATGGTCGTGATACCGTTGCTGAAATCTCCGGCGTTGTTGGCCCGTAAATCATATTCAAAAACATAAACACCTTTACGTAAACGGTCAAAGAAAAAGTTGGTCGAAGCGTCTTTAGTGCTTTCGTAATAACCTAAACCATCCTGATACTTGTAGCGCGATAAGACGTTAATGGGTTCAAAACCACTGGCACGCATATCTTTCATATGAACATACTCCATATCCCGGTCTACTTTTATTTCTATACGCACCCGGATTAAATCACCAATATTGACAGTCGTCTGATCTGTAATAGCCGATAGTTTTTCGCCGGTATCAGTATTCTTTTTAAGGAATAGTTTTTTGTTGATCGCGAGCGGTGTTTCGGCAAATGTAATTTTGTCCAAATCTTCAAAATACTGCCAGTACAAACCACCCCAGGCAATGCCTTCACCTTTTTTAGTGAGTGACACCTCAGCCTGATCCGGAGTGATATCATTGGTCATCCACGAGGTTTTAAAATAACCTGTTCCGGCTTCTACGTCTTCGGGTTCCGGGCTAACTTCCTGACCACCTACACGAACCTCCACCAATGCTTCATTGGCTGTCCAGTCATGACCATAAGCAAGAAGTGCATAGACGGCTTCTGTTGTGGCTTTGGTCGTTGCCCAACGGTTGGTTTGCTTGTTTTTAAG
>PDWJ01003084.1_pt1 | contig 16452 bp, 9 predicted proteins | sample 1430881 | NCBI WGS metagenome assembly PDWJ01 (sample SAMN01162460, study PRJNA174530) | Oral metagenome, whole genome shotgun sequencing project. | biome: Marine environment; feature: Marine mammal; material: Swab sample of the gingival sulcus; isolation source: swab sample of gingival sulcus... | reverse complement strand
GCTGACCTCCTGGGCCAGATTCCGGCCTTCCATTGGTTCAACGGCTTTGGCTTTGGCAACAAGGGAGTCAGGATCAAGGTCAAATGTGGAAATGATGCCCCGCATGGCCCCGGATTTCCTGATGTGCCGGGTCAGGGCACGGGTATCCAGCTCTTCCACCCCAAGCACACGGGCCTTGATCAGATAATCGGCCAGGGTGCCTTTGGAGCCGAAATTACTGGGAAAATTCTGGTATTCCCTGACAATGAGTGCGCCAACCTGAATTCTGTCTGATTCCATGTCTTCATCACACACACCGTAATTGCCGATAAGGGGATAGGTCATGGTTACCATTTGTCCTGCATAGGACGGGTCGGTCAAAATTTCCTGATACCCTGTCATGCTGGTATTAAAAACGGCTTCGCCTTCTGCCTGGCCTGATCCTGTAAAACTTCTGCATGGAAATGTTCTTCCGTCTTCAAGTGCGAGTAGGGCTTTCATGGGAGACTCTTTTTTTATTTTGTCTGTGGTGGAATTATGTCTTACTTTTTGATGCGTTCTATTACCATGGATGAATGGGACTTGGCAACCCTTACCAGGCCCCTGATCCACCATCAAAATGCCACCTGCGGCGTATGTCTAATATGCCTCAGTCGCCGGAACCTTGCCTCTGGCATCTTGCTGGGAGCCAGGAAATAAACTTATGTATTATAAAATTAAGAATTTTGTAAAATTAGGCGGTGGATTTGGGGATCTAGTCCACGGGGAACTGATAACCTTCGCCAATCCCGGCTTAGATCGACTACCCATCGACCGGCTGGAGGCATTCGATCCGAATGGTCGCTGTGTATACACACGGGGTTCTGGTGGCGGAGTCGAATGGCGACCAGAGAAATTGCTGAACATACACTATTAAGTACTATACGTGTCGAGAACTGTTGAGCTCATTATTATGTATTTAAAATCTGTCTAATCGATACTATTCGGTAAAAAATAATTTGATTTTGGTTCAACAAACAGTTATCTTGTCTAGGTATATTATGGATATTTTCGTCCAAAGCGCAGAGGGCTCCAATCCTTAATGTTTGGAGTAAATGAAATAACCTCACTCAACTTTCGGACTTTATAAAAAGTGTATTTTTTATATCATAACAAATAGATAAGAATCAAAAATAACTAAAAGAACAATTCAAAAATGATAGAGAATTAAGCTGTTTAAAAAATAACCTATTGAATTTAAACATTTTTAAATCATCACCGAAAGTTGAGTAACCTCATTATTATTAAAGGATATATACATGGAAAAACGATGGCTTACAGTCGATGACATTTGCAAATATCTTAATGTAAGCAACGAAACTGTTTACAAGTGGATTGAGCAACGGGATATGCCAGGGCACCGAGTGGGACGTCGATGGATGTTTAAACAAATTGAGGTTGATGAATGGGTACGCTCTGGTTGTGCAGCGGATATAAAACAGTCACAGGATGCAAAATAAATGAAAAAACAGCGAATAAAATTTTCTGGCCACCAGACATTCTCATTCCGCTATGGCTGGTTGGAAAAGGGATATGCTTTCGTGAGGGATGGTAATCGTTTTTCGGATGAATCTGCCATCGTAAAGCTGGGTGTCGGGAAAAACATGGTCGAGAGTATCAAGTACTGGTGCGAACTGACCGGAATTATTGAGAATGGAGCTGTTACTCCTTTTGGAGACCGGCTTTTGGATGATAATGAAGGCTGGGATCCGTTTCTGGAAGATCAGGCTTCATGGTGGCTGCTCCATTGGAATTTAATCACGAATGAAGCCTTTAAGACCTCTGGGGCGGCACTTTTCTTCAACCTCCGGAAGCCGGAGTTCTCCAAGAAGGATGTTGCAGCAGCCGCACTCCAGTTCGTTGAGACCGGAAAGAAGGCTCCTTCCGATAGCATTATCATGCGTGATGTTGACTGCTATATCCGCGCCTATTGCGGAACACAGCGTTTCGAGAAGAAAAAGGCAAAGGATGAATCATTCGAGTGTCCTTTGCAGGAGCTGAATATAATCCAGCCAATGAGCGACAATGAGCTGTACCGTTTCGCCATAGGAAGAAAGACGACTCTGCCACCGGAAATTATCGGATATGCCATGAGTAAGTTTCTGAGCCGCGCCGGGACAAATAAGCATTCAACGACTGTTCAGAATGCGCTTTATCAGGAAAACAGCCCCGGACAAGCCTTTATGCTGGATGAAAACGCCTTGGTAGAGGCGATTCAGGAACTTTGTGAAAACAAGGCATGGATTGAGCAGTTCGGCTTTACCGAAAGTGCGGGTAACGCACTGATTTACTGTTATATCGGATCCAACGATGCTGAGGACCTTCTTGAGAGTTATTACCGACGAGGGAATGCCTAATGGCCAAGGTTTTTAAATTGTCTGAATTCACACAGGTCGTACCCCGTTATCAGCGATCCATCAACCTGCAGCAGGACTGGAAGAACGGTGGAAACTCCAGCGGATACATAGTTACGCCTAATGTGGCCCAATCACTGGAACGTTTGTGTCACGGCATATCTGACAGTGATGGATTGCGAGCATTTTCGCTTACCGGTCCATACGGAACAGGAAAGTCGGCCTTCGCCGTATTCCTTTGCCAGCTGCTCAGTTCGGATTCCACTCAGGCCGAGCAGGCCATAGAATTATTGCCCAGAGAATATGCGTCCCTTAAAAGACAATTCAACCGAATATGTCAGTCGAATAAAACCCGCAGTGGTTTTCTTTCGATTCCGGTAACCGCTCGTCGTCGCCCGATTGCCCAGCTTATTCTTGAAGGATTGATTTATGCATTAACCCAACTCCGATCCACAAAAGCGGTCAAGGATCTACTGGAACGAATGGAATTGGCCAAAGCGGAGGAGGCATGGAAGGACACAGCTATTATTCTCGATTTTCTTTCCTTACTATCCAGAGAAGCAGAATCACAGGGATATTGCGGTATACTGCTTCTTGTTGATGAGGCTGGGAAAACGCTGGAATATGCCCTTCAGGATCGAGGGGGAGGGGATGTCTATATCTTTCAGGAGCTGGCAGAATATGCCAACCGCATGCGCAAATTCCCCGCCCTGTTCATGATTACGCTGCACCAAATGTTTGATGATTATGTCGAACTATCAGATCGGACACTGAAAAATGAGTGGAATAAAGTCCAAGAGCGCTTTCAGACCATTCAGTTTCACGAATCGGCTGCAACAACAATTAAAATGGTTTGTTCCGCACTGCAGCCGACCGGGAAACTCCCTGCTGAAATAGGAAAAACCATTGAGGATTCCCTTGGGCTGATCAGGAAGAACGGAATTCCGCTTCCACTGGGTCTTGAGCATGACGAATTCTGTGAGCTGGCAAGAAATGCATGGCCGTTGCACCCCAGCGTGCTGTTGTCCATGCCACATCTATTCCGAAGACTTGCTCAGAATGAACGTTCGATATTTTCCTATTTAACGAGCCATGAGTCATTTGGTTTTCAGGAGCACCTGAACCAGACTTTCAATCGTGAAGACAGCTTTATCCGGCTTCATCACCTTTATACCTATCTGCTGTCCAATTTCGAGGCGGGACTGGCTCGTCTTCCCCATGCCAAGCGATTGCTGGAGGCCAATGATATTATCAAAAGCCGACAGCATCTGACAAAGGTTCAGCTTGAGCTGGTGCAATCCGTAGCTCTGCTGAATGTACTCTCGGAAATCTGTCCGTTACGGGCAACGCTGCATGTACTGAGCAGCTCCATGGAAAATGTTGCTGATGTAGAGACCGAGCTGGAGCAACTAAAGAAACAGTCGATCCTCACCTACCGACGTCTCGACGGCTCCTTCCGGGTCTGGGAAGGCAGTGATGTGGATATTGAAGCCCGTATGAAGGAGGGGAGACGCAAGCTACAGCTTGAAGGTGCATCTCCCATGGAAACACTATGTCGTCACCTGCCCCAACAAACTCTGGTGGCACGAAAGCACAGTTTGGAAACCGGCGTCCACCGCTATTTTAACCTGATCTATACTGAAACTCTTTCCGAAAGTATTCTAAAAAAGGCCGAAGAACCGACGAATGCAGCCGGAACGGTGGTTGTATTACTCCCCTTGGCCAATCCTAAAAAGTTGGAGGATGAAACCGCAAAAAAAACCACCGAAAAAAAACGGATTATTGTTGCTCTGCCCAGGCAGATTGATGCGTTACGCAATGTCGTGGAAGAAGTGGCTTGCTTGCGGTGGGTCGTTGATCATACGCCTGAATTAAGGGATGATCGCATCGCCCAACGGGAAGTCAGCCTGCAGTTGGCTATGGGAGAACAATTGATTGCGCAATTACTGCAGACGCTTCTTGATCCCCGTCCAGCACCAGCAGGAAACACCTGCCGATGGATCTGGAACGGCTTGGATCGATGTCTGAAATGGCCGGTGGAAGTAACCCGGCTACTGTCCGATGTCTGCGATGATATATATCCAAAGAGTCCACGCATACGCAACGAACTGGTGGTTCGTAACAAACTTTCAAGTGCCTCTGCAGCCGCCCGCCGCTGCCTGCTGGAGCGGATGCTGGAATACCGGTCTGAAAAACACCTCGGAATCGAAGGCTATCCACCGGAACGGAGCGTTTATGAGTCGGTACTGCGTGCTACCGGCATACACTATTTTGATGAGAACCTGAATGCGTGGTCATTCCGTACACCACCGGCCAATAATGCCATGAACTTACGGCCTTGTTGGAATCTGATGGAGCGGGAGATTTTTTCAGACGAGATACGGCGTGTTGAACTCGTTGAGTTGTTTGCAAAGTGGCTGGATGTGCCTTATGGAATGCCTGGTGGGCTGCATCCAATCTTGTTTACCGCTTTTTATATATTGTATCAGGATGAATTGTTTCTCTATCGTGAAAATACCTTTATTCCATATGTGCAAACGGCCCATCTTGAACTGATGCAGCGCAGGCCGGATCTCTTTTCCGTGTCTGGTGCGCGACTTGAAGGAACGCGAAAAGCGGTTGTGGAACGTCTTGCCAGAGGCTTCAAAAAACCAGCCAAAACCGCATCAGTCGTTCGTACACTTTACCAGATAATGAATACGCTGCCGCAGGTGACGCTTAAAACCTCGAGGATCAAAAATGCGGCGGTAATGAAAATGCGGGACACGCTGCAAAATGCTGTTGCACCAGAAGAACTGCTGTTCGTCGATCTCCCCCGCTGCTTCGGGATAGAACCCTTTATGGGAAACGAGGTGAAGAAAAAAGAACTCGACCAGTTTTTTGAACACCTGAATAACTGTCTATCAACGCTCAACTCCCATGCACAAGAACTTCTGACCAGACATCGAAACCAGCTTCTTCACGCTTGCAATCTTTCTCCAGATACCGAAGGTTGGCATGAACTGGAACGCCGTTGCAAATGGCTGGCTCCACGTATCAAACACGAAGTCCTGACGCCATTTATCAACTGCGTGAATAACGGCATTACCGCCGGACACAACGCTCGACCGGCACTATCACTGATTGCCAATCGTCCCTTTGAACAGTGGACGGATATGGATATTGATAGATTCAACGGTCTATCCCGAGGCATTGGAGAAATCTTCCGCCAATCGTGGCGGAATTATGGCGATGGCGGTCCCGAATTGACTGCACAAGAGCTTACACAAAAAATAAAACTGCGTAAAACACTGGAGCCACAGCTCAAAAAGCTCGGGGGCTCTCCCCGGGTTTTGGCTGCGGCATTGCGGGAACTGTTGAATGAAATAAAGATCGATTAAATTTGAGAAAGCACACATGACTGACGAACAAACTACACCGGACATGTTGGAGAAACCGGTTCGGCACATCTTGGCCCTTTCAGGTGGCAAGGACAGCTCTGCTTTGGCTATTTATATGCGTGGTAAAGTTGAGAATATGGAATATGTTTTCTGCGATACAGGAGAGGAACTTGAGGAGACCTATGAGTATCTTGTTCGCTTGGAAAGCTATCTTGGGAAAAAAATTCAATACTTGAAGTATTCTACAGGTTATGGATTTGATGAAATCCTAAAGATTAAAGGAGGTTTTTTGCCGTCGCCTCAAGCAAGATGGTGTACAGAATACTTAAAATTAAAGCCCTATGAAAACTACCTTGGCAATGACTTGAGCATTAGCTATGTTGGCATTCGAGCGGATGAGCCTTATAGGACTGGATATATCTCTACAAAACCAAATATCAAAGCGGTTTTCCCATTTGTAGAAAAAAATATATGTTATGAAGATGTCGTCTGTATTTTAAAAGAATCTGGTTTAGGATTTCCTAGTTATTATAAATGGCGCTCACGATCTGGTTGTTATTTTTGCTTTTATCAACAAAAAAGGGAATGGATTGGATTGTTGGAAAATCACCCTGATTTGTTTGAAAAGGCTAAAAAATACGAGAAGGAAGATCCTGTTACTGGGAAAAAATATACATGGAATCAAGGAGAAAGTTTAGAAGAATTGGCTACTCCAGAGAGAGTTGCACAAATCAAAAAAGAATATGAAAAGCGAAAAATCAGAGAAGAAAATGCTTTCAAAGGGAACCGAAAGTTGAGAGATATCTGGAGTGATTATAAAAAAGAGAATCCTGCTTGTAGCATCTTTAAGTTATGAAAAGCTAAAACTCAGTATTAAAAAAAACAGGTTTCAGGAGGTGCCTTATGGTAAATAAAATTTTAAATGAGGTGCAAAAACTGGGATGGCGAAACCATTCATTTAAGCCACATAAGTCTATTGCCTTGCTATCGGCTATTAAAACCCTTGAAAGAGATAATTTTTCCCATGGCCGAGTTTATTTTAATGATACATTCAAAAAAAATTTTTCATCTCTATTTGATAAGTATGGGTTAGTTGATGGAAACAGCCTCCGCCCTCATACACCATTTTTTCATCTTAGATCAAGTTCGTTTTGGTCTCTAATTCCAAAGAAAGGAAGAGGTAAGGTTTTACGTTCAACTAGTACAATTGGTGGTCCTGGGATTTTAACTAAACTTGTTGATTATGCAATTCTTTCCGAAGAGCTTTTGTTAATACTCAGAGATAAAAGTTCTCGATCGAAGCTTGTTGCTTTAATTGAGGAAAATCTAACAAACAGTAAGAAGCCAGTAGAAAAAATCTCTTTTTCCCGACTTCATGCTGCGGAAAAAATTTGCGGAGAATTCAACCCGTTTATCAGCTACCTTAACTCTCTTCAACGATCCAATGGAAATAATGAAAATGCACTGGCAGAATCGCAGGTGTGTAATGAGCAGTTTGCCTCTATCCATGTAGCACATCCATTGGCGGATATCATTTATAACGAATTAAAGGACCAAAACGGGCGACATGTTCTGTTAACGGGACACGCCGGAGACGGAAAATCCACCCTTGCCATGGAAGTTTATAAGCTGTTCCGTGAATGGGATCGCGACCGACCATTGGATGCGCCTCCACTACCTCGAGAGGATACCGCCTCGGTCTCTATCATCAAAGATCTGAGTGAGCGGGACCGCTCTGAGGATGATGCTCTGCTGGACGAACTGACCAAGCGGGAACGCCATTTTCTGCTGGTCTCCAACACCGGAACCCTGCTGGATCTCGCCAAACGTCATGCCAGCTTTTTCGGAGATTCAGAAGTTAATCTGGAAAGCCGTGTGTTGACGGCCATCAGTAGCGAGAGTGGAGAAGCAGCCCTTTCGCTGGGGGGCATTGAATTTCGGGTGTTTAATCTGGCCCGCATGGATAATTTGCAGCTAGCTCGTCAAGTATTTGAGAAAATGATTGATCCTGAGCGATGGGAAGCCTACCAAACAGAGATCTGTCCTATTTATAAAAATGTTAAACTCCTGCAATCTAATCAACGGGCAATCGATCGAATTTTTCTGGCTTACCGCCGTATGTATGAATATGGAACACGGCTGACCATGCGGCAGTTTACGGAGCATCTATCCTATCTCATCACCTCCGGACTAAATCAACAGGATATCCGAAATATGCAGAAGCAGAGTCCGCCTCCACTGATTGCCGAATATCTCTTCTTTAATCGTTTTTTTGGAGATAACGGCTGTGAGCCAGATGGCGCCGCTACAGAAATGAAGGCCGTTCAGGAGATTGAAAAACAAAAATTTGGCGAACGCCCTTGTCCTGGCTGGGAACACAAATTATGGCTGCGTAACTGTACCGAGCCAGTTAACCTTGGCGAAGATTTCCTGAATGTAGAATTTGAAAAACTGCGGCGGCATGGGGCGCAGGAATTGCAGTTTGTCGGCATGACACCGGATCAGGCCCGCGAACAGGTTCGCCGGATGCTCTATTTTCTGGCGGACTTCCCGGAAGAAGAACATGAATATTTAGGGCAATACCTGAACTCCCCGACATTATTGGACTGGACAAGATGGCAGCATGATGGCGTCCAACTTGAATTTCAGAAAAAAAATACGCTCGAGCGGAAAATATACCATGTACTGCAGGAGCACTTTACAGGGGTGCGACTTCCCGAAGGATCGACACAAAACGACCGCAGGCTCTATATAACCCTGAGCCGACGCCGGAGTGAGGTCCGGCAGAGTGCCCAAGTGGTTCTTGCTGAATTTGACTGGGATAACTCAACCATCCTTAAGCTTGTGGCTACAAAAAATGCCGCAGGAGAATACCGTAAGGAGCTTGTATTGCATGGCAAAGACCGCATCGACGGATTGAACCTGCCACTAAAGGTTCCCTTCCTTGACTACGTCATGATGCGGCATTTCGGAGAGCTGGGCGAGGTGTTGGAAGCCTCCTATCTGGAGCGGCTCGATTGCTTTAAGGCCCAGGTTCAAAAAAGAGCCTCGGCCCATGACGATGAGCGGATCATGTTGGTGCGGCTGAAAACCGATCACACTTTCCGTAGGCAGCGCTTTGCCGTAAATGGAAACCATCTGGAGGTAACTGATGACCTTTAAAACTTTCCCCTACACCCCGGATGATGTCAAAGCGTTGCAGAATCCCGCTATACAGCTCTACGGGAACCGATTCTTTTTGGATCAGACCGTCAACGAGTTGCTGAGTGAATTCTTACTGGTAGTCTTTTCGCCAAAACAGGTGGGTAGAGAGATCTTTGAGACCGCATTGCCAAGTCTCGAACAGCTCCACACATGGGATCATACACCGTTGACATATGCTCCCAAAGCCCGGCTTAATTTGAAATTGTTCTCTTTTTTAGGCGCATCGCGACTAGATTCACGACATCAGACCCACCGCGATCACCATGAGTCCCTCATCCAAAAACTATACAATCAAATTCAAGTTGAAGACTCCGAACACAAACAGGACATTATTCGGACCATTGAAAATCTCTTTCTCGGATTTCAGGGTGCAGGCAGTGGCAGAACTTGGTGTGCTCAGAATTTCTTGCCGATTTCTCCATCATTTATAGCCGGCGAAACAATTTGGAATGAAAGCATTGCCAAAAGAGAGTCCCCTGAGAGTTGGAATAAGATTTTTGAAAGCAAAAATAAATACTTGACAATGAATCAGCATCGATTCCTTTCACGTGGCGGAGAGCTGCTCTATTTGCAGGTCTGTAATGCGCTACGGCAATCTCACGAACGGATTGCCGATTGGTGTCAGGACGGAGAGTTTCAGCTTAGTGCAAACGAACAGGATCCGCTGTGGTTGCATTCACAGCTAAATGAGGCATTGCTGAACTTGATGAAGTTTTGCCCGGAAACCTTAACCGCACTTGCGGAATTTATTGATACCCGGCTGGATCCGATTACACCGGAGAGTACTGATGGACCGGAATCGGACCGCCGTTTTGTTTCAGCCGGGTGGTGCAATGCTGAGAGCTGGCAGGAAGGATATTTGTTTGCGGTCGATTTGCTTCGTCTTATGCAGAGCAATATAGACGTGGTGGAACGAATCTATCTGTTGGAGACGGCCTGCTCCATGCAGGTTCTCCGTACGCTGGCCATGCAGAGCATGCGACTGATGAGTGGAACTAAATCCAGTATTGGCCCGGACTATCGGCTGGTCGTGTCGGCTCCGGAAGAAAACAGGCCGGTCATCCGAAGACTTTCCCAGCAATCCGTCAAGGCGATGGAAAAAATTATTTTTCAATCGCTGCGGTCGGATGCGATGAATTTGCCCGAAGATGAGGGAGAACGAAATAAGAAGCTGAAACAGGCAGACCGCTCTTATGGAAGCAAACTGTTTGTGGGGCTTTCCAAACGCCTCGGGTTTATTGTCCCTAAGCGGGGATCTGGTACGCGTTTCGTGTTGAACGAACAGCTGTTACGCCTGCTGGTCGTCACCACGGTTCCCTTAGGGGGACGGCTGACATTCGACACATTCAAGGAATTACTAGAACGTCGGCATGGGCTGGTTTTCGATGCCAAAGGGCTGGATCGAGCCAGCGAACGTTTATGCGGCAAGGGTATTTATTTACCAGCGGATACGGATCAGTGGCTTCAGGAAATGCTGGAGGCCGCAGGATTTCTGATCCATCTGTCCGATTCCTGCGCGCTGATTCATAATCCTGCTGATGATAGAGAGGAAGACCAATGAGTTATTTTGCAAATACAGTTCGTAATCATCTGAAAAGCCGGATTGAACGGTTTCAGGCGGATCCTTCACATGGCCGTAAGATGATTTTTATGATTCCGGCCATGCAGGAGCCGACTTTGTTGTCTATTTCAGACGCGATAACCGACGTCTGCCTGAAAAACCCAAAAATCAGGTTGGTGCTAAAAATTGCTTCCGCATTGACAAAAGAATGGAGTGATACGGGGCTTGCCAAAGCCCGAAGTAACCAATGGTTGAGCGAACGCCGGGATTTGACCTATACACGCAGTATCGTGAACACAGATTCTGAACAACTGTTGGTGATCGTCCTTTGCGGTGCGGATCAGGTGACTGATTCAGCTGGGCTGGCGGATTTCCATACCTGCGATCCAGACATGATTTGGCGCGAGGATATGCGGAAAAGTTTCAGTTCATGGATGCAAGAAAAACTCAAGAGTGTCGGAATGCATGAATACCGTTCCGATGACCTTGCTACGATTGACCGTGTTATCAAACCCCTGTTTACCAGTGGAACCGGGGATCTCTTGCAGATCAGCGACTGGTTGGGAAATTTAGATCTCAGCCTTGCAGCCGATGTGTCTGATGTCCCTCAATTGATGCTGGCCAAACTCCAGGAATTCAATCTCCCAGTTCTCTCCCGATTTCCGTTTCACCAGAAAAGAAAGCAATTAGCTCCCTACCTCCGTAAAGCAACGGAATTTTTCCACTACACACTTTTTATAGAAGATGGTCAGCGGAAAAAGGCTCTTAAAGCCATTGATAGTTTACAGAAAATGATATCCGACGGGGATGATCCAGGCATTCCGTTTGATGACGAAGATGTCTGTGGATCCTATACCTCAGGTGAAGAGCTGCTGGCCGGATTGAAAGATTTTATTAAAAATGACAGGCAGTCTGAGCGTGATAAGTTGAGGCAATGTGACTTTGTTGTTATTTGGGATCAGATTCTAAAATTCAAAGAAAGCGTGAAAAAGGCAAAGCGTGAAAGTACCCGCAAGTTGTCAGGTAGCCCTGTTGAAGTGCTGTTGAATGCAATCTGGATAACCCTCAGGGACTTTTATAGCGAGCATAAGGACAAAACCGAGGTGATCATTCAATCCATTGATATTTCTCCGGTGTTATTTAAGCACGATGTGGATGGTGCCGGAGAAGAAGATCACGAGGATGCTGGACTCGGCGATGCGGCAGAAAATGCGGAGCATGCTCGTCGGTATCTTACCCGTCTGATTGGAGGAATTGATGAACTTTTGAAGAAGTATGTGAACATCAGCAACTCCGATGGCAGCGAGATAACCATATCCAGCGATCTGCTCTCCCCGGAAATTAACTGCCGATATGCGAAAACCGCCGAGCCAGTTCTGGAGTTTGCAGTAATCATTTCCTCGGAGCATAAACCGTTAAAACGAAAATATGGATGGAAGCTTCCTGATTACCACATGTATCGGTTGTCGATTGACCTGCTGCGTCGCGCCAGACAATCCATTTCTGGTTTGCAGGAAATTTACAAACTTCCAGTTTACCATATTTCGTATTTCGAGGAACTGTTGCAGGCCTCCGCCGATGAAGAGGTTCGGAGGGTTCTCCTGCATGCAATCCGGGATGAGCGGGATTCCAAGGGAACGATGACCAATCTGCTTAGCGGTGAATGGAGCCAAGTGAACGATCCTTTGTTGCCCAAACTCCAACTGCTTGCAGAAAAGTATGACCAGTTTGTAAGTGCAGCATCCTTACATGGCCTCTTTTCAACCATCTTTGGTGGTCAACCGGAATGGACGGAACTCCGCAAATCCTATGCGGACTCTTTCGAGGCAGCACTTGCATTGGATGATATATCACAGTCTTCACTTGTCGGAATGTTAACCCGGGCGTTTTTGGTGGTGGCCCCCCGTTCTATGAGCCTCGATGATACCTGGCATGCTGATGTTTTTGAGCCATCCGGCGTAGCCACAATTCTTCATCCTTCTGTTGTGGAAATGTTTGAGGCGCAGGTGATCTATTTGACTCGCTGCTTCAACTTCGCCGCGAATAAGGAGCTATCTAAAACCCCAAGCCGAGATGGATTCAAAGCCCACATATGGAGGACCTATGTTGATCTTTCCAGCATCCAGTCTCCGTTGACGGGATTGCTGTACGATGAGAGCAAGAATCTATGTGCAGATGTCAGAGGGAATGAACTGATCCACCGCATCGGTTACTCTTCAATAACCGACAACCCGCTCTCCACACGGCTGTTAGTCCGGTATAATGAAGGCACTGAAGATGATAGTAATTTGAACGATACTGAGATGTTCCGCGAAACGAGTGAATCAAAGCTCCTGTTGCGGCTAATGCAGGATTATTTTGATCTTCATCCCCACGCTCGGGATGGTTTAAGTATTGCGGTTTTCAGGAATAAAGATATTCAGCCGGTGGTCGCTGCAGTGCATGCCTACCTGAAGGTGTTGGCAATGAAGCCGACCAGCAAGAAGCCTAATAAACGTTATGTGCTGAATGAGGAACGAAGAAGACCCTATGCTATTAGTGTGACCGTATTTACTGAATCCAATGATGAATCGGACATTTCAAACTGGGTACAACAGTGGAAGGAACGCTGGGAGGCCGCTGAAACCGAATCAAAATATGATTTATACCGGAACTGCCGCTTCTCAGTGGCCCACCGGATCGTTGAAAAACAGAGCCTTGGTGCATTCCAGAAGTTGATCAAAGAACAGTTCGAGGCGGATATTGCCGTATTCTATGATTTCATTGGTGCAGGGGCTGGAGTGAATGAGTTTGAAAAAGTCGAGCCGTTCGATATAACAAGCCGTGATCTCAAGTTCCCCATACTTGAAAAGGCCTGCTGCACGGTCAGTAACCCGGCAGATAAGTTCAAACGGAAACGGGTAGTGAGCAATCGGCAATTTGCATTGGGATCCTATCATGCCAACCTATTGCACGGTCTGAAGACCGGTATGCAGCAGACTGGCACGGTTGTTGTCGGCTCTGGAGATTTTACGCCGTGGAGAATGCTGATTGACTGCCTTCATGACAAAGCCGAGTGGATTATTTGTATTGATCCGAATATGGATGAACGGCTTATCCGAATGCCCAAGCTCAAGAAGGACAAGGAACGGGAGATTATCGGATTCGGCTCTGGTGTCGGTAGCCACGGCGAAGATAATTACACTATCTCGACCGAGCAGTTCTCCTTCGCCGATATTCATTTCAGGCTGCAGGCCGCCATTCAACAACTTTACGCTGCGGAGGCGGGCTGGTCTTTGGAAGATTGCAAGGCTGTTTCAAAAGGAGTGCTCCATGTTGCGCCTGAACTTTCCGGTCTCTCCTTGGTTCGGGCAACCGGTGCGGCAGATCAGTATATTCGCGACTTCATGGCCTATTCCTTAACCCGGAAACTGCTGCGAAATCCCGATAATTTGCTTTGTGAATCATTAATCTCCTTGGACGCATATCGGCATTGGTTTGATCTTGCAGACAACTTACGCCGTCCGGATTTGATGTGGATGCGGGTTTGGCTGCAGGAAGATGGACGTCTTCATGTGAAACTTCATCTAATCGAGTGCAAGATGGGCCAGCAGTCTCCGGAGCACATTCTAAAGGCAAAATCGCAGATCGACAACGGGCTTTCCGTGCTGGGCGCAGCATTTAAATCTCTGGCGGATGGGGCTATCGGATTGGGAGCTTCCGAGGATCGCCCAGATCGGCGTTACTGGTGGATGCAGCTCCACCGCCTGATTGCCAGCAAAACGGAAGTGTCAAAAATCCAGTATTCGGATGTTCTTTCGGCACTCGAACGTCTGGCAGAAGGCGACTTTTCTGTGGCATGGGATGCCTCGGTCTTCGCCTTCTGGATTGATCAGGATCCTGAAATCAAACGTACCGGTTATTGGACTGTTGGCGGAGAACTTGATGTGATCGCTAATGTTTATACCGTTGGAGGGGGATTTGTCCGCCAGCTGATGACAGATTCGCTGGAGGCTCCCATCGACTGGGCTACTCTCAACGCACAAGACGCTGCGGTTGTTGAACATGATGATGAGTTTATTCCTGAAGATACGGAGGATGACTACACACCATGGGTGGATGATGAAGATGAAAGCGAGGATGAGCCTGTAGACGATGAGTCTGTTGAGTCCAACGGGAAGCCGTTGGCTGCCGACCTGATCGAAGATTCGACAGCTCCAAACGAACCGGAGACTGTCACAACGCTAGCTTTTAAACCTTCAGAAACGATACCGCAACAAGAACCTGCCTCTAGCAGCGTTGTAGCAGTCACGCCCTCCATAGAGGTCATTGTGAATGAGAAAAATTCTTCCAGCAGGATTCTGCTGGGTAAAACCGTCACTGGTAGCCAGCCGGTATATTGGGAGTTTAATCATCCGGAACTCGTGAACCGCCATATGCTGATCTTTGGCTCTTCTGGGCAGGGAAAAACCTATGCCATTCAGGGAATGCTCTGCGAAATGAGTAAGTTTAAGCAGAACAGTCTGATTGTCGACTACACCAACGCTTTCTTGCCGAACCATTTGGAGGAGGTTGCTAAAGGTGTTCTGAATCCAGTGCAGCATGTCGTTCGAAACGAGCCACTGCCGATCAATCCATTCCTGCCACAGGTATCAGACAACGGCGGCATTGTTATAAGCGAAAATTCAAATGCGGTTGCAAAGCGAATCGCGGGATTGTTCGATTCAGTGTATAAGATCGGAAACCAGCAATACAGCGTTCTCCACCGGGCAGTTATGGATGGCGTGGATTCGATGGAATGTGGGATGAATCTGGACCATATGCTGGATAAGATTGAATCAATGGTGGATGATAAAAAGTTCAAGGCATCTGCTCAATCTCTTTATAATAAGCTCAGGCCATTTGTGCTGGATCGGCCATTTTCATCCGGCAGTGATAGTTTTGATTGGGATCACATGTTCCTGGAACAGGATCCACTGTGTAATATTTTTCAGTTAGCGGGAATGGATATGTATTCGGCTCGACTGATTACCGAGTTCATTCTCTGGGATCTGTATGGACATCTGCAGTCGAAAGGTAAAAAGACCGATCCTAAAGTTATTGTGTTGGACGAAGTCCAGAATCTCAACCATCAGGAAGGCAGTCCGCTTTCAAAATATCTCCGGGAAGGCAGAAAATTCGGCCTTTCGCTGATTCTAGCTACTCAGACCATGAGTAATATGAAAAAGGATGAGCGTGACCGTATGTTCATGGCGGAACACAAGCTGTTCTTCAAACCGGCGGATACCGAGCTGAAGGCCTTTGCGGATGTTGCCGCACTGGCAACCCGGCAAAAAGTCGATGACTGGATCCGAAAACTTTCAACGCTTAGCAAAGGTGAATGTTATTCGATTGGGAAAACGCTGGATGCAAATGGAGAGCGGCTGGTTTCCCGGGCATTGAAAATCCGGATTTCTGCGATGGAGGAGCGCGAGTTCAATGAATAAAAACAATCGCCTTCCAAGAAATTTTGAAGTGTACCCCATGTCAAGACTGATTTTGACATTTTTTAACTCAACTTTCAGTGTTCAAACAGAGGAATAAAAAAAAAGCCCCTGGGAAAATTCCCAGAGGCTTTTTTGCAACTAACTAAAAGACTGTACTATATAACAGTAACATTTGTAGCCGCAGGTCCTTTTTGTCCCTGCTCAATATCAAATGTTACCTGATCCCCCTTCGTTAAGGGATTTAAAACCCGTTGCGTTAATTCCTGAATGATGGACAAAAACATCCTGTCCACCAGAAGCTAATTCAATAAAACCAAAACCTTTTGAGTCGTTAAACCATTTTACGATACCATTTGCCATGTCGGCATTCTCCTATAGTTCCGGTCAAATGACTTGATATTTATACTAAATTCGTGTAGTATAATCGCTCCGAAGTTTACCCAAAATTAAGGAGCTCAATTATGGCCCAA
>PDWJ01003082.1_pt1 | contig 16463 bp, 12 predicted proteins | sample 1430881 | NCBI WGS metagenome assembly PDWJ01 (sample SAMN01162460, study PRJNA174530) | Oral metagenome, whole genome shotgun sequencing project. | biome: Marine environment; feature: Marine mammal; material: Swab sample of the gingival sulcus; isolation source: swab sample of gingival sulcus... | reverse complement strand
TGTCAAAAAAAATAATGAATGACCCTTCTAAAAATTATAATCTGGTAGATTTATCTTCAGAAACAGGCCTCTCTCAAGTGAAACTACAAGAGGGCTTTAGGGTGCTTTTTGCCAAAACCGTAACCGAATTTATACGGCATGTGCGGTTAGAAAATGCAAAGCACTTATTAGACACTACAGACTATAATATTTCGCAAATTGTATATACCATAGGGTTTAGCAGCCGTAGCTATTTTTCAAAAATTTTTAGAGAAAAATATAAAATAAGCCCCAGTAAGTACAAAAACCATTTAAAAAATTAGCTCTTTTCTTTTGGCAAAATAACTTTAATCGACTAAAACTTCATAAAGATTTATCAACTGTGCTGCTTGCCTAAACTGTCATCTAAAAACATTCCTAATAATTATATCATTTCCACCCCAAAATTACTCAATAAAATGTGCCTTTTTATGCTATATTTCGTTGTAAAAATAAACTATAGCTACGGCTATACTTAATTTTTACGCCTTGTCTATCACAAAAATTCATCATTTTATTTTTTGAGTATTTTTAAAGCAGAACTGGTATTAAAACCTAAACCAATACGAAAACCGCATCACCATTTTTGTAGTAATAATGGTAATGCAGTTTTCAAATCAACTAACCAAACTCTATTGTATTAACGTTTAAAAATTCTTTTAATTAAATAAAGTGTTCCAAATTTTTTAATGGCATTAAAAACCGTACCCATCCAAAAACTTGATTGGATGTTATGTTGAGCGGTATAACCAGCATTTTTTAATTCTTCCAAAGCAATCTTGCGTTGAAGATTAAGTTTCTTTAATTCAAACGATATTTCTTCAAAAGATTGATAGTCTTTTTTCATAAATTATTAGTCAAAAAAGTTATTTGACAATAACTTTATCACATGTTTATCTATTTTTTTTCTAAGGGCATAAATCAACAATACTATTAGCAATAAAACAACCCCCACAATAAGTGCACCCAAGGCCAAACTACCTAAAGCATTCCCAATGGCAAAAGTTGCAGCTAACAGTAAGAATAACGTTGCCATAAAAGCAAATGAACCAATAATGACAATTTTTATCAGAAAGCTAGAAGAATACGAAACTTGCTGAAACGCTTTCAATTTTACATACTCAGTCGTTAGCTTTGCATATTTTTCACTTTCACTAACAATTTTGCCAGTAGCGTAATTCATATTATCTATAAAATTCATTTTACGCTTTTTGGAACTTTTTATTTTTCTTTTTTAAATTTTCTAATTGTTTTTCAAGTGTATTTATAACGTCTTCGGCTTTATAACTCGCATTAGATACAATATGTTCTACCTGCTCATCTAAAGTGGCTTTTTTATTTGCAACTTTATTCATAACAGTTTCTTTGATTTCTGCTGCCTTAGCGGCCAAATTATCTTTAGCTTCTAATGTTCCTTCTTTAATTTTTCTTCTGGTGTTTACACCTTTATCAGGAGCGTATAATATACCAATAGCAGCACCAATCAATGTTCCGGTTAATATTCCTACTAAAGTACTTGTTGTTGAATTACTCATGTTTAGTCTGTTTTTAAGTTATTTTTGAATTTGATTAGCAAGTATTCTTAAAATTTGTTTTGGTTTTACTTACCAATCCAAATATAATAAATGAATTACTTATTTTTTAACTCAAAAACTAAAAAAATTGACGGGAATGGTATAGAATTAAACCATTTATACCTTTTAAACTACTCCGGATATTCTACCCTTAACTGATAAATATTTAACAACTTTTTCTTGATGACTTTTTTTATGGATAATATTTCCCTAAAAGTAATATTGGCATTCATAAACTGATTGGCCTTCATTTGTCCGGCAACTATTTTGTCAATTAGTTCATCAATTAAAGCGGCATTGGGTTCTTTTAAACTCTTTGAAGCAGCTTCGGATGCATCGCACATCATTAAAATGGCCGTTTCTTTAGAAAACGGAATGGGCCCTTTATATTGAAAGTCTTTCACATTGAGGTTATCCGGGTTTTCGGCTTCTTGCTTTTTGTAAAAATAATAGGCTAAAGTAGTGCCGTGATGGGTACGGATAAAATCTATAATTCTATCGGGCAGTCGGTTTTTCTTCGCCATTTCTATACCGTCTATCACATGGTTTATGATAATTCTTGCACTGTCCTTGGGGCTCAATTCGTTATGTGGATTAACATTGGTAATTTGATTTTCCGTAAAATATTTAGGATTTACCATTTTACCTATATCATGATATAATGCTCCCACTCTGGTAAGCATAGAATTTGCACCTATTTCATTGGCCGCAGCCTCCGCCAGATTAGCCACTTGTATAGAATGTTGAAAAGTACCGGGAGCTTTTTCGGCCAGTTCCCGTAATAATTTGGTATTGGTATTAGAAAGTTCTAATAACGATATATCAGATACCAGTCCAAATACCTTTTCGTAAATTAAAATTAAAAATAACGATAGAAAAGACAAGACACCATTTAAAGCAAACAGCACAAAATACTCCCAATTAATCTTGGCTGTATTACCTTCCTGAATAATAGAAAAGGCAAAATATGCCACTATATAAACAATGGTTACCTTAGTCAGTGAAATAAACAGATTTGCTCTTTTGTACAATTCTGATACGGTAAGGATGGTTACCATACCGGCAATAATTTGCAGGAAGATAAATTCAAAACTGTTAGGTACCACAAACCCCAATAGCAAAACTGTTAAAAAATGTGAAAACAGGCCCAAACGGGCATCAAAAAAGGCTTTTATTACAATGGGCAGAATAATTAGCGGCACTACATAAACATAACTGGCATTATATTTAATAACTAAAGTCATGATTAGCACCATTAAAAAGATATTGAAAAAGATAAAAGTTACCTTGGTGTTATCTTCGTAAATAGCTTTTCTGTAAGTTTTTAAAAACAGTAATAGCATTAGCAGTGCCAGAGCCACTAAAATTATATATCCAAAAAGTATCCAATTGTAACTGGACTGGTTCCATACCTGTGATTCGTATTCCGCTTTCAGGGAATTGAGCAGTTGTAAATTATGTCCTTGCACAATATCGCCTTTGGCAATTATACGTTCATTTTCTGTAATAAGGCCTTCGGTATAGGATATATTATCCAAGGCATCGGCCATCATTTTATCGGTAAATTCTTTGTCGTATTTTACATTGGGAGTAAGATTTTTTAGCAGTAGGTTTGTAAACAACTGGCCTTGATTAGAATAATTAAATCGTTCAAAAAGATTAATCACCAGTGTTTTTATTTGCTCTTCCTTTAACAGTTTATCAAAAACAATATCATTGGCTACATTTCCTTTTCGCAATACAACAAGCTCTTTGGGTGCTGCTGTTTTTGCTGATGCTTCATCTATATATCCGGTTTTATATATTTTGGAAATAAGCTGGTTGGCGTTTTTAATAGCTCGCTCTTTAACGGACTGTTTTGCAATACTATCCGGCAGTTTTTCCACAGCATTATTAAAAGTGGCAGTTACATTTTGTTCCGTTTTTTTATTATAGGTGTAATATTGTTTTGCCTTGGCCGTTATTTCCTGTTTTTCTTTTTCAACTTCTTCGGGAGATTTTTGGATTGAAAAATCAAAAGGAGCAAATAAATTGTCGTACTGCCATGGTTTTCCCTGTTGATATTCGTATTTAAACTGGCCGCCTTTTGGAAAAAAATACACAATGGCAAAAGCGGTTAACACAAACAATATCACCTTATAGATGAGGTTGTGATTTTGATAAATATTGTTTAAAAAATTGCTTAAATTAAATTTTTTCATGGGTTTTATTCCGTAGGGTGCAATGTAAAAAAAATCTAAAGATAATTGCTATTATTACCCAATAATAAGTCTAAAAATAATTAAATTCGCACGCAAATCACGTTAAATAATGAAGGAAATAGTAATAGTAGCTGCCGTACGAACGCCCATAGGCAGTTTTATGGGAAGTTTGTCTAATGTGCCTGCTACCAAGTTAGGAGCTGCGGCAATTAAAGGAGCTTTAGAGAAAATAAACCTAAGCCCGGATAAAGTGGACGAAGTATTAATGGGAAATGTGCTACAAGCCAATGAAGGCCAGGCACCTGCCAAACAAGCCGCTTTGTATGCCGGTATTCCGGATTCGGTACCGTGTACTACCGTAAATAAAGTGTGTGCTAGCGGTATGAAAACCGTAATGATGGCGGCTCAAGCCATAAAAAGTGGTGATGCGGAAATTACAGTAGCTGGTGGCATGGAAAATATGTCGCTGGTACCACATTATAATTATTTGCGAAAAGGCACAAAAATGGGTCCGGTTTCTATGGAAGACGGTATTTTAAAGGACGGCTTAATCAACGTTTACGATGGCAAACACATGGGTACCTGTGGAGATTTATGTGCTACGGAACACAATTTTAGCCGTGAAAACCAGGATGTTTTTGCCATTGAATCCTATAATAGATCTGCAAAAGCATGGAAAACCGGAAAATTTAAAGAAGAAGTTATTCCCGTAGCCGTTCCACAGCGAAAAGGCGAACCTATTATTATTTCCGAAGACGAGGAGTATAAAAACGTAATTTTAGAAAAAATACCCAATCTAAGGCCGGTATTTTCAAAAGATGGAACAATTACCGCTGCCAATGCTTCTACCTTAAATGACGGTGCCGCAGCAGTAATAGTAATGAGTGCCGAAAAAGCTAAGGAATTAAACCTAAAACCACTGGCCAAAATAATTGGCTATGCAGATGCCTCAGAAGCACCGGAATGGTTTACTGTTGCACCGGCAAAGGCATTACCCAAAGCCTTGAAAAAATCTAATATAGCCATAGAAAACGTAGATTATTTTGAGCTTAATGAAGCATTCTCAGTAGTAGGCTTAGCCAATACCAAATTATTGAATTTAGATGCAAAAAAAGTAAATGTAAATGGCGGTGCGGTATCTCTGGGGCATCCACTGGGCTGTTCGGGTACCAGAATAATAGTTACCCTTTTACATGTATTAAAACAAAATAACGGAAAAATTGGTGCAGCCGGTATATGTAATGGTGGTGGTGGTGCAAGTGCATTAATTATCGAAAATATTTAACATATCTATGGAGTACGGCGTATGTATGCTAAGCAATATTGCACTCCGCGGTTCTGCCAAACACGAGAGTACTATGGCCTCTCAACTCTTGTTTGGTGATGTCTTCAAGGTTATAGAAACCAATAAAGACTGGGCTTACATTCAGTTAGATTATGACCAGTCAAAAGGTTGGATACCTGCAAATCAAGTAGAAGCATTAGATAAAACCGCATACCAAAAAATTACCGGGACTGCCTGCGGTATTTCTAATGAATATATTGATTTTATAGAGGATAAAAACCACAAATTGTTACCGGTAGTCATCGGTTCTGTCTTTCCCGGGATTATTGACAATAGTTTCTATATTAATAGCAATACTTATCAATTTTCGGGTGCATATTTTAGTACCAAACAACCAAAACAAACTATAGTCCATACTGCTTTTAAATATTTAAATTCACCTTATTTGTACGGAGGTAAAACTCCTTTTGGCATAGACAGTAGTGGTTTGGTACAAATGGCCTATAAGATAAGCGGCTATAAACTACCACGATATGTAGGCCAGCAAGTCCAAAAAGGTGAAGCCCTCAGTTTTATTGAAGAATCCGAACCTGGCGATCTGGCTTTTTTTGACAATTCTGAAGGAGAAATTATCCATGTAGGCATTTTGCTTAAAGACAACTACATTATCCATGTAGATGATAAAGTTCGCATAGACCGATTAGACCAGAGTGGTTTATTTAATACCTCAGTAAACCGCCATACTCATAATTTAAGGGTTATTAAAAAGATTATCTAAACCCTATTTTGTTTGAATTTATACCAAAAAAACGAAAAGCTGCATTTCTCATAAAAACACAGCTTTTCTAACTTAAAAATTAATCATGAAATTTTTAGGGGTGGCCTTCATCAGACTTAATCCCCAATACTTTTCCTTTCTCATTTATTAATAAGTAAAACGGAAAGTTCTTTCGTTCTACTTTAAAAGTATAGACTTTCTTTCCCCTACTCTTTTTCTGATACGACACTTGGTCAGAAATGGTATATTTTGAAAAGTCTTTTAATTTTTCTTTAACTGCTTGTGGTACTTTATCCTTAGCAACTTTATAGGTCTTTTCTTTTTCATTATTTTCTTGTGCCGCTGTGGCCTGAACCGCTAAGAAAGCGAAGCCTAATACTAAAATGGCAATTCTAATTTTTTTCATTTTTTCTAAAGTTTAAAGGTTATTTTCTGGAACTCCATGAGGTTCTATATCTACCGCTATCAAAATCGTAGCCGAGAACTAACATCGGCGTACCGTATGAGCCAAATTGAACTGATTCATTAACATTGAGCTGATAGCCTAAGCCCAGATATAATTTATCTTTTTTCAATCCAAATAATGGTGTAACAGACAGTGGTTTAAATGTTTGATCATTTATAAATCTCGAGTTTATACCCGCCCAATAGTATCCATCATCGGTTAATTTCCGGGCTTTAAAGTTTACATCAGTTACGTTTCTGCCATCACTTTCAAAATATTTAAAGAACAAAGATGGCTCATATTCCCATTCGTCATTTTCACTAAGAAAAACATAACCTGCATAGGCATAATAATTTCGCAACTTTTGAGGTTCTGTATTATCGAATATTTTAAGCCTTTTGTTTAAAATATTAGAGGCGTTAATCGCAATGAAAAATCTTTTATACCTATATAAAGAACCGAATTCAAAGTTGTGATTGGACGTGGTTTGGTCACCGCCTACATACGGGTCAGTCTGACCAACACCCTGACCATCATCAAATTTACCGGTTTCTATTTTAAAATGATTAAATTTATAGGATAAACCAAAGGACAAATAAGACTCATCAGCTTCTTCTAATGTTAAATGATAAGCATAAGACAATTGTCCTCCCATTTGCTTAGTGTTGCCATTGCTGTCATTGTACAATATGGCACCTACACCGGTTTTTTCATTTAAACGGGTATCATATGCTATCACTTGGGTATGTGGAGCGTTTTTTACACCCAGCCATTGCATTACACCACTTATTCTCAGCTTGTGTGCATCTGTAACACCGGCATAAGCAGGTGAGATTACAAACGGGCTCTCCATTAAATACTGGGCATAAGGCGAAAGTTTAAACTCTTGTGCGTTTACGGAAAATGTAAAGGCAATAACTATTATGTATATAATTTTCTTCATCGGGTTACTTTTGCTTTTGATTATTTAGTTATCTCAACAAGGTAAAATTGCCTTTAAACTCCCTGTTATCCTGTTCATTATTCAATTTAATAATATACCAGTAATCTCCTGATGGTAGTAATTTTCCTTTGTAAATACCATCCCATGATTGTTGGATTCCTTCTAAACTGACAATCAATCGTTGGTATCTGTCAAATATCTTCACCGTAATATCCGGATACAATTGAATGTTTTTTGGATACCATGTTTCATTAGTGCCGTCGCCATTTGGCGTAAAGAAATTCGGAATTTCAATGTCTTCTACTTCAATTATTTTTTCTTCAATACATCCATTGGCATCTTTTACATAGAAGGTATAAAATCCTGCACCGGAAATGGTAAATACATTGTTTGTTCCAAAATCGTTATCCGAAACTTCCGGAGACACATCTTTCTGCGTATTTTTTAGCATTGCATAGAGATAATCCGGTTTTCCATAAGATGCATTAACTGTATATTCTGTAAATTTTGTTGCTGAGTTTACCACATCTATACTTATAGGTGTGTAAGATTCTATCTGTAACGTAATGGGTTCAGCACCACAACCGGTTGTGGTATTAATTACAGTAACTGTATGCTGTCCATCTGCCACATCTTCAAAAACACCGGTGGTAGATTTGGTACTTCCATCTAAGGTATATTCCACCTCATTTGCGTATTGATTAGCTACAGTAGCTATTATCTGGTTGCTATATCCTTCACACGAGAAGCCGGTTGAAGCCTCAAATTGTAAATCAACCAATTCTGTTAGATTAATAATTTCTTTAATATCACAGGTATTTTTACCTTTTACTTTTCTTATTACAATGTTGTATTCTCCTTTAGTAAGATTGGCAAAGGTGGATGAATTTTGGAAGGTATTTCCACCGTCTTTGCTAAAAGACAAGGTATTACCTGCTGTATTTTGGCTTACATTAATTGCTATTTTACCATCTGATCCACCCATACATACTACATCTTCTTTAGTAATGTCATAAGTAATATCTTCGTCAAAGTCTATTGTAGCTTTAGTAGTTGTAGTACAACCATTAGCATCTTTTACGGTAATAACATGTTCGCCTTCTTTGGTTACATTAAAAATGTTTTCCGTTTGATAGCTGGTACCACCATTTATACTATACTGATATGGAGCAGTACCACCTGTACCGGTAATTTCTATGCTGCCACTTAATGCATTTCCGTTACACGGCATGATATTATCTATAACTTTGTTACTGGCTTGCAGCAATGTTGGCTCGCTAATAGTGAAATTCGTTGTTCTAAAACAGCCGTCTTCATTGGTTACTCTGGCAGTATAAGTACCTATATCAAGACCACTAAAGGTATGAGATTTAGCCGATGTTCCTGTTTCGGAAGAAATTACGTTACTGCCTTGTAACAACTCATAAGTAAACGTAGCTGCATCATCATTAACAGAAATAGCTATTTTACCGTTTGCACTGTCTTTACAAAGTGCATCAGAAGGTGTAAAGGTTACGTCTAAGCCCAATACCGTTACTACTCTTTCGGTAATAGTACAACCTATCTTAGTCTGAGTTACGGTATATACTCCAGGACCGTCAACTGTTATTACTTTTGTGTTTCCAATATTATTGCCATTTTGGTCAACCCACTCATAGGTATTATAACCATCATCACCGCTTATGGTTAAGTTATCATTACAGTATTCTAATGTACTATCATACTGGCAAGAGCTGGTATCAACAAACAAATCCATTGAGCTTGCTGTACCCAATCCACAACCATTTACACCAATAAGGCCGGGCTGTCCGGAAACATTTTGGCCGGAAGTCTCTCCGTCATAATATGAAAATAGAATATTTTCCAATTTATTGGTACATGCATCTGTATAGTCAAAACAATTATTTGAAGCCGTTACCATATATCTTATGTCATGAGATTTATCAGGGTCTGTTTCTCGTCTTACCAAACTGTCGTCTATATCAAAGCGTAATTCTCTGGTAGCACTATTATATGAATACGTTACTCCTGTAGGTAATTCTATAGAACTTTCATCTAAGGTTACATTTATGGGTAAAGTATTTAGAATGTACGTGTTTTGGGCATTGTCCGTCCCAATATTTCTAAAATTAATATCATACCAAACTGTAGCCCCCAACTGAACCGGAGAATTATGTGTTATGACATTGCCATTGGTATCTTCTACACTGGTAACTACTCGTAATACAGGTTCTATAATGTTTACGGAGAAAGTATTTAAAAATGTATAGATGTAGTCGCCACCTACGTTATTTTTTACACGTACGGTAGCACCGGTTTCTCCGTTTCCTATTAGAGAATTACCAGAGTTTAGTGCTGTTAAGTCTAATATTTTTTGATCCCAACCTAAAGTATTGCTACTATTAAGGTTTCTATCCATTACCATAGCTCCTTTATTGGTAATCTTACTATTAAAGAAATTGTTCAATTCGTTTTCTGCGTCATATAATGCAGTAAAATTGCTTTTCCCATCGGCTTTAAAAAGCATTTGGTCTCCGTACCATCCCAAATCGCCTTCTAACGCAACTACACCCACAGTACCTTCTACCGGTCCTGAAGGTGGCGTAGTAAAACCGCTATAATTAAAATCTACTTGCTTGTAAATACCGCTTGTTACCGCAGACAATCCATCAAAAGTAGAAATATATTTTCTGGGTAAGTTGGGGTCTTCATAAACCAATACAAGCGACCAACCGGCAGATGAATTGGCCCCTTCAGTACTGTTTAGGTTTGCAACAAAATAATCCCCGTTAGGATTGGTTATAGATGTAACTAAACTGGTTACATCCTTATAATAAATCATATCATCAAAATTGATATCCGCCGTTACATCTTGGTAGCTGCCCCCGGGAATCTTAAATTTTACCGTTCCGCTTGTCTGGTTTGAAGGAGCTGCAATAGCACCCCAATATAATCCCGCATATATCACCCGGTTACACGGGCCGGTAGTAAATTTAGCACTACTGGAATTAAAAGTGTTAGGGTCATTGTCTATATCCACATAGACCATATCTATATAATTGTTCTGGGTATCACCATTATAAGGTGTATCCGGACTATCGCCCAAAATAGAGTTTCCTATAATAGTGAGATCTCCATTTATCCCCTGAGTTTCATACCTCTTGGCAAATGGAACTGTAGTTTGTGCTTGTGTTACTAATGGTAGTAACAATAATGCTATCAACAAAAATAAGGTAACATAAATAAAGTTACATTTTTGGGTAGTTTGGGTTGATTTCATACATAATTATTTAGCGATTACACTTTAAAACGCAAAATTTTGCGGTTTATTTTATCATTAAACAATCTGCGGAGAAAGTTTCCTACCCTATGGAAGTATTAAAAAACACAACCTACTGTTTATCAGCTATTAAAGTATTCATTTTTTATGAACTACTGCAGTCTTAAACAAAGAAAACACAATATAAAAGAGGATGATTACAGGAATGGCCACTACCGAAAGTAAAATCACAACTATAATAGTAAAAATTAAAAAGAGTACCTCTACCCAATTCCTTGCAAAAGAAAAATTATTAAACTTTAGAGCAAACAAAGCTATATTACTATTCATTAAACAACTAAATATAAGTGTAATAACTATAAGTACATAAACATTTGATACAAGACTTTGTAATATTGAAAAAGGTGCATATTCCAGTACAAGAGGCAATGAAGTTATAAACAAAGCCATTGCCGGAGTAGGAAGGCCAATAAAATAATCTGTTTGCCGAGTATCTATGTTAAATTTGGCCAATCTGTAGGCAGCGGCAAGTGTTAACAAAAGCCCTATGAAGGGTACAAATTGAATCAACTCAAATTTAAAATTATTATTAATTATAGATTGCTCACCGGAAATTGTAACATTTTCAAATAAGGTTGAGACGAACGAATTTTCATTCACAGCCCTAAATAACAATTGATACATTACTACACCGGGCACCACACCACTGGTAACAACATCTGCCAGAGAGTCCAACTGTAACCCCAATTCACTTTTTACATTTAAAACCCTTGCGGCAAACCCGTCAAAAAAATCGAAAAAAATACCCAATAGCACAAAAAATGCCGCAGCAAATAAATTGTTGTTCACCGCAAACATAACGGCAATGGTACCCGAAAGTAAATTGAACAAGGTAAGCAGGTTTGGAATATGTTTTTTGATGACGGATAAATTTTTGTAAATTTAACTAATTATCATCAAAAAAAGCCTAAATAACTCTGTTAATAAAATATTGAAAACCGCTTTTATTTTCCTTTTTCATGCGTTATTTTAGCAAGCGAGTAAAAATTCAACCATCTTTAATGGCAGAACAACAAACAACATATACAGAAGACAACATCCGCTCGCTCGATTGGAAAGAACATATAAGAATGCGGCCGGGGATGTATATAGGAAAATTGGGAGACGGTTCTTCGCCTGATGATGGTATCTATATCCTTATCAAAGAGGTAATAGACAATTCCATAGACGAATACGTAATGGGAGCGGGTAAAACCATAGAAATATCCGTACGAGACAGAAACGTTACTATAAGGGACTACGGTCGTGGAATTCCGTTAGGAAAAGTAGTGGATGTAGTTTCTAAAATGAACACCGGCGGCAAATACGATTCCAGAGCATTTAAAAAATCCGTAGGCCTAAACGGAGTTGGAACTAAAGCTGTAAATGCCTTATCAGAACACTTTAAAGTACAGTCTGTTAGAGATAACAAAACAAAAATTGTCGAGTTTGAAAAAGGCGAACTAACCGCAGATGAAAAAGAGCAGCAATCCTCCCTAAGAAAAGGCACAAAAGTGAGTTTTACTCCGGATGGCAGTATTTTTAACAATTACAAATTCAGAAATGAATACATTGTAAAAATGCTTAAAAACTATGTTTACCTCAATCCGGGATTGACCATAGTTTTTAACGGCGAGAAATATTTTTCAGAAAACGGCCTTAAAGATTTACTGCAAGAAAATATAAACGAAGAAGACCGACGCTATCCCATTATCCATCTTACCGGAGAAGATATAGAAATAGCCATGACCCACAGCAAAAGCCAATACAGTGAAGAATACCATTCTTTTGTCAATGGCCAAAATACCACTCAGGGCGGTACGCATCAAAGTGCATTTAGGGAGGCTGCGGTAAAAACTATTAGAGATTTTTTCGGGAAAAACTACGATGCATCAGACATTAGAAAATCCATCGTGGCGGCAATTAGCATCAAAGTGATGGAGCCGGTTTTTGAAAGCCAAACCAAAACCAAATTGGGCTCTACGGACATGGGTGGCGGATTGCCTACAGTACGCACCTTTATCAATGATTTTGTAAAAACAAAACTCGATAATTATCTCCACAAAAATCCTGCTACGGCAGAGGCTATTCAAAGAAAAATACTTCAGGCAGAACGGGAGCGTAAAGACTTATCCGGTATTAGAAAATTGGCCAGAGAACGGGCAAAGAAAGCCAGTTTACACAATAAAAAACTCAGGGATTGCCGTGTGCACTTGGGCGATATGAAAAAAGACAACCGGTTAGACAGTACGCTGTTTATTACCGAAGGCGACTCCGCCAGCGGTTCTATTACAAAATCAAGAGATGTAAATACTCAGGCCGTGTTTAGCCTTAGAGGAAAACCGCTCAATTCCTATGGAATGAGTAAAAAAGTAGTCTATGAAAACGAAGAGTTTAACCTGCTTCAAGCAGCTTTAGACATTGAAGATGGCATAGAAAACCTGCGGTATAACAATATCGTAATTGCCACGGATGCAGATGTAGATGGAATGCACATCCGGCTGTTACTCATTACGTTTTTTTTACAGTTTTTTCCGGAAGTTATAAAAGAAGGGCATCTGTATATTTTAGAGACACCATTATTCAGGGTTAGGGATAAAAATCAAACCTTTTATTGCTATTCCGAAGAAGAAAAACAAAATGCCATAAAACAATTAAAAGGCAAACCGGAAATTACCCGTTTTAAAGGTTTAGGGGAAATATCACCCGATGAATTTTCATATTTTATCGGAGATAACATTCGGTTGGATCCGGTAATGCTAGACAAGGAAATGTCCATAGACCAATTATTAAAATTTTATATGGGTAAAAACACCCCCGACCGTCAAAAATTTATTATAAACAATCTAAAAGTAGAACTCGATTTAGTTGAGGATGCCTAATGCAAGAAGAAGAAAACCAATCTAACAATAACAATCCGGAAAGCCATTCTGAAGACACCATAACCAGAGTAACAGGTATGTACAAAGACTGGTTTTTGGATTATGCTTCTTATGTAATTTTAGAACGTGCCGTACCGGCCATTGAAGATGGCTTTAAACCCGTACAACGCCGTATTATGCAATCTATGAAAGATTTAGATGACGGCAGATATAACAAAGTGGCAAATTTGGTAGGCCACACCATGCAATATCACCCGCACGGCGATGCCAGTATAGGTGATGCCATGGTACAGATGGGGCAAAAAGAATTGCTTATAGACATGCAGGGCAACTGGGGGAATATCCTTACCGGAGACGGAGCTGCAGCACCCAGATACATAGAAGCCCGCTTGTCTAAATTTGCTTTGGAAGTTGTCTTTAACCCAAAAACCACCGACTGGCAACTCTCCTATGACGGTAGAAAAAAAGAACCCATACACTTGCCGGTAAAATTTCCCATGCTGTTAGCTCAAGGGGCTGAAGGCATAGCCGTAGGGCTGTCCACAAAAATTTTACCACACAATTTTAATGAATTGATTGATGCTTCCATAAAACACCTAAAAGGAAGAAGTTTTAAAATAGTTCCTGATTTTCTTACCGGTGGTATTATGGATATAACCAATTATAACGATGGCAAGCGTGGCGGAAAAGTCCGCATACGGGCAAAGATTTCTCAATTAGACAAGAAAACACTGGTTATTAATGAGATACCTTTTGTTACTACCACATCTTCTTTAATAGATTCCATTTTAAAAGCTAATGATAAAGGCAAAATAAAAGTAAAGCATATAGAGGATAATACGGCAGCAGAAGTGGAAATTTTAATACATCTGCCCAATAATGTTTCACCGGACAAAACCATAGATGCCCTCTATGCTTTTACACATTGTGAACAATCCATCTCACCACTTTGCTGCGTTATCGAAGACAATAAACCCATATTTATCGGGGTCTCCGAAGTGTTAAAAAGATCTACTGACCAAACCGTAGAATTGCTTAAAAAGGAGCTGGAAATTCAGTTAAAAGAACTAGAAGACCAATGGCATTTCGCATCGTTGGAACGTATTTTTATAGAAAACAGAATCTACAGAAATATTGAAGAAGAAGAAACGTGGAAAGGCGTAATTACCGCCATTGACAAAGGTTTAAAACCCCACACCAAACACCTTAAAAGAGCTGTAACCGAAGAGGATATTATCAGGTTGACCGAGATAAGAATCAAAAAAATATCCAAATTTGACATAGATAAGGCTAAACAAAACATTGAAGTCCTTGAAGGAAAAATAGCGGAGGTAAAACATCATTTGGCTCATTTGATTGATTATGCCATAGCCTATTTTAAAAATTTAAAAGAAAAATACGGCAAAGGCAAAGAACGCAAAACAGAAATCAGAATTTTTGAGGATATTGTTGCTGCCAAGGTAGCCATGAAAAATGCAAAACTCTACGTAAACAGAAAAGAAGGCTTTATAGGCACCTCTTTAAAGCGAGATGAATTTGTAGCGGATTGTACGGACATTGCTGATATTATAGTCTTTTTGGAAAACGGTACCATGATGGTTACCAAACTAGATGCCAAAACTTTTGTGGGTAAAAATATAATCCATGTTGCGGTATTTAAGCAAAAAGACAAAAGAACCATTTACAACATGATTTACCGGGATGGTAAAAATAACGTTACTTATATTAAACGCTTTGACGTTACCAGTATTACCAGAGACAGGCCTTATAATCTAGCCGGAAAAAACGACAAATCAAAAGTGCTTTATTTCTCTGCCAATCCTAATGGCGAAGCCGAAGTAGTAACCGTTTACTTACGGGCAATAGGCAACATTAAAAAGCTGAAATGGGATATTAACTTTGCGGATATAGCCATCAAAGGTCGTGGCAGTAAAGGGAATATTGTGAGTAAAAAAGCAGTGAAACGAATAGAAATGAAGGAGAAAGGCATTTCTACCCTAAAACCTCGTAAAATATGGTTTGACGATACTGTACAACGGCTTAATGTAGAAGAACGCGGAGAATTATTGGGCGAATTTACTGCCGAAGACCGGTTGCTTGTTATTACACAATCCGGAATAGTAAAAACCATTAGGCCCGAACTCACCACACATTTTGATGACGATATGATTGTTCTGGAAAAATGGGAGCCTAATAAACCCATTTCCGTTATCCATTATGAAGGCAAAAGGGAACGCTATTATATAAAGCGTTTTTTAATAGAAAATCCCACCGCAGAAGAACTAATTATAAGTGAACACCCCAAATCACAGTTGGAAATTGTTGCCACAGATTATCGGCCTGTGGCAGAGATAGTGTATTCAAAAAGGTTATTGGAAAATGAAACAATAGATCTTGAACAATTTATTGCAATAAAAGGTATTAAGGCCATTGGAAATCAGCTTACTACCGAAAAAATAAGGCAAGTTAATTTGTTAGAACCCCTACCCTATGAGCCGCCTAACGTAGAAGAGATGGAAATAGTAGAAAATGAAGGAGAAGAAAATTCTGACAAAGCAGATTTAAATGATAATCCGTTAGACACCAAAGATGAAAAACCATCTTTATCTGAATCTTGGAAATCAGCAGAAAAAAATAAAAAAGTTAAGTCCCCAAAACGTTCCGATAAAAATAAAGAAAATGATGGGCAAACTTCTTTATTTGATTAATACCAATTTTTCTCAGAAAAACACTCAAAAAATCATTATACCAGTTCTGCTTTAAAAATACTCAAAAGATAAAATGATGAATTTTTGTGATAGATAAGGCGTAAAAATTAAGTATAGCGGTAGCTATAGTTTATTTTTACAACAAAATATAGCATAAAAAGGCACATTTTATTGAGTAATTTTGAAGTGGAAATGGTATTACTACTCTACTGCCTTTAAACTCAAATCCATATTATAAACTGAATGCGTTAATGCTCCGGATGAGATATAATCCACCCCACATTCAGCATATTTCCTCAAGGTTTTCTCA
>PDWJ01028505.1_pt1 | contig 16470 bp, 9 predicted proteins | sample 1430881 | NCBI WGS metagenome assembly PDWJ01 (sample SAMN01162460, study PRJNA174530) | Oral metagenome, whole genome shotgun sequencing project. | biome: Marine environment; feature: Marine mammal; material: Swab sample of the gingival sulcus; isolation source: swab sample of gingival sulcus... | reverse complement strand
TGGCGCCCTTCCTGCGGGCTTTCCTGATCCTGTCGCCGTTGCTGCTGATCGGCGGCCTGATCGCCGCGGTGAAGATGCCGCCGGCCCTGAAGAAACCGGTAGTCTGGTTGGTGCTGCTGATCGGCTTCACGCACATGGGCAGCTTCGAGTTCATCCGCGAAGGCGGCCGGCGCCCCTTCGTGATCCACGACCACATGTATTCCAACGCCATCCTCACCGCCGAGGTGGATCTGATCAACGCGCAGGGCATCCTGAAGGCGGCCAAGTGGACCCAATTCACTGAAATCACCCCGGAAAACGAACTGCGGGCCGGCGAGGAGATCTTCCGCATCGAGTGCAGCGCCTGCCACAGCCGGGGCGGGATGCTGAACGACATCCTGCCCTTGACGGCCAACTACCCGCTGCTGGGCATGGATTGCCAACTTGCGGGGCAGGGGAAGCTGGTGGACTACATGCCGCCTTTCCTGGGCACGCCCGAGGAACGCCACGCCCTGGCCCGCTACATCACCGAAGGCCTGCACGGCAAGGTGGAGGAGGAACCCGTCTTCCAGCCGAAGGATATCCGGATCGAGATCCCGCCCTTCGATGCGCAGGACGATGAGTACGTGCTCCTGGCCTGGAACAACCTGGGCATGCACTGCCTGAGCGACAGCGATCCCCACTTCGTGATCCTGCCGCCGGCCAACGAGATCCAGGCCCAGCTGATCCTGCGCGGGGACACCCCCGAGGTGGTCACCGAAGGCGTCACCATCACCTACGCCGCGCCCGAGGGATTCCGGAACCCGGCCGGCGAGGTGAGATTCTGGGACTTCGAGGACCAGAACTTCGGCGTGGAACTGGAGAAGAACGTGGGCCTGAAGGGCATGCCCATGAGCGGCGAGCTGCACCTGATGGAAGATCACGGCTACTTCGAGGCGGCCATGGTGCCGGTGGCCCCGTACGAGAACGGGCACTACAACCCGTACCCGCTGTTCACCATCGAAGCCAAGGACAGCGAGACGGGCGAGGTGTTGGCCCGGACCCGGACGGTGGTGCCCACGGCCACGGAAATGGGCTGCAAGAATTGCCACGGCGGACGGTGGCGGGTGGATGGTGTGGCCGGTTTCTCCGATGCCACCAGCGCCGCGGTCCTGGCCGTGCACGACAAGCATAGCCGCACCCGGCTGCTGGCCATGGCCGAGGCGGGCCGGCCCCGCTTGTGCTCCAGTTGCCACGAGGACCCGGCCACCGGCACAGGGGCCTACTCCGGCAAGGAAGATTTCGAGCACGGCGATCTGCTGAATCTGCCCGCGGCGATACACGGCTGGCACGCCAACTACCTGAGCGGCCGCGGCGCCGAGGCCTGCGCCTTCTGCCATCCGTCCAATCCCGCCGGCGCCACCAAATGCCTGCGGGGCGGGCACAGCCGGAATCTGGACTGCACCAACTGCCACGGCACCATGGAGGACCACGCCCTGGGCCTGCTGCAGGCCGAGCACGACAAGGGCAAGCCCGGGGCCGCGCGCCTCATGGCCCATCTGCAGCCGGTGGCGGTGGACAGCAAGGATGAGATCGTGGGCCGTGTGCCCTGGCTCCAGGAACCGGACTGCTACGCCTGCCACGAGGATTACGAACACCCGGACCCGTCCGAGGCTTCGGCCGTGTACCAGTGGGTGGAAGGCCCCTCCGAACTGTACCGCTTCTCCATGGATGAGTCCGAAATGCTCAAGTGCAGCGCGTGCCACGGCCCGCCCCACGCCACTTTCCCGACGGATAACGACAAGTACGGGGCGGATCGGGACAACATCCAGCCGTTGCAGTACCAGAACAACCGTCGCCCCATGGGGGCGGGGGGAAACTGCAAGGTCTGCCATATTGAAGATATGGAGGACAGCGTCCATCACGAGAACATGGAACGGCCTTGATTGTCTGTTGGTTTTATAGGCGCCCCTTCTCGTTGGAGGAGGGGCGCTGCGGGCGGAGACCAGCGCCTCTTGACGAAGAAAACTCTGGGTTTAGATTTGGATCATGGGAGGAGGCGACGCTTGGAACACCCCACGCAGCCCGGTCTGACGCCGGCCCTGGAAGACTATCTGGAAACCATCTATCGCCTCATCAGCGAAGAAGGCATGGCCCGCGTGGGCGATATCGCCCGGGAGCGCGGGGTTCGGCCCGGTTCCGTGACGCCGGCCATGAAGCGCCTGGACCAAATGGGGCTGATCATCTATCAGCAGCGGGACCATGTGGGGCTGACGCCCACGGGCGAGGCCGTGGCCCGCAAGGTTTACGCGCGGCACCAGGTTCTGACCCGTTTCTTCACCAACATCTTGAATTTGCCGCTGGATATTGCGGAAGCCGATGCCTGCGCCGCCGAGCACAGCCTCTCTTCCCAGGCGTTGGACCAGCTGGTGCGTCTTTTCGAGTACATGGAAATCTGCCCCGAAGGGCGTGAACAGATGGGGCGTTTCCTGGCTTGCTCCGCCGTGCATCCCGACATCTCTGATTGCGCGCACGACTGCCCCCCGCCGTCCCTGAAAACCTTGGACCTGCGGACCAGCATGAGTGTGGCCGACCTGAAGCCCGGTCAGTTGGGGCGTGTCCAGCATGTGGACTGCGAAGGGGCGGCGCGCCGGCGCCTGCTGGACATGGGGGTTCTGCCGGATACCCAGTTGACGGTGTCCCGAGTGGCTCCCGCCGGCGATCCGATCTGGATCCAGCTGGACGGTTACGAACTGGCCTTGCGCGTGACCGAAGCCCGCTCGGTTATCGTTGAATTGCAGATCTGAGTTTCTTGCCGTTGCCCGCGCCTGGGTTTTTTGTGCCTGAATCGTGACCAATTTCCCCGATCTGTGTAGATATATGATATCAAAACAGTGCTCTCTGGTGAAAAAACACCAGGGAATGGTAAGCTGCTGCTGGTTGCTTTGGCGATGCCTGCTCTCGCCGCCGACGCGCCGGCCATTCCTCTGGATGAGAACGGGCTGCCGGCCTGGTCCATCGTCCAGTGGGAGAATTTCCCCGTCGAGATCACGCTGCCGGACCACGCCGATCTGGACCGCCTGTTGCAGGCCGTGCCCCTCAAGGCGTTCGACCGTGAGCAGGTCTCCGTCCAGTTCGAAGATCCCAAGCACTATCATCTGGTCTTCCGGCCCCGTGTGACCGAGGACGAAGTCGCGGCTCTGGAAGCTGCCGGCTACGCCTGCAAGCGCGTTTTCGATGAAGAACGGGCGGCGCGCGAGGCGGCGGAAAAGGCCTGGGCCCAGAACTACCCCATGTCGGGCCGCGCCCTGCGCGAAGGCATCAAGACCTTCAACTACTGGCCCACCGAACCGGAGGTGGGGACCTTCCTGCAGGATCTGGCCAACGACTACCCGAACCTGGCTCGCCACTTCACCTACGGCACCTCGGTGCAGGGGCGTGACCTGGAGGGGATCGTCATCAGCGACAACGTCAACGACACGGAGCCCGAACCCGAGGTGCGTCTGGCCGCCACCATCCACGGCAACGAGCCTCCCGGCCTGATCATGCAACTCAATTTCGCCGAGTACCTGCTGTCCAATTACGGCCAGCCCGGCCACGAGGATGTGACCGACCTGGTGGACAACTACGAAATCCACATCATGCCGCTGCACAACCCCGACGGCTACGTCGCTGACCAGCGCTACAACGCCAACGGCGTGGACCTGAACCGGAACTTCCCCGAGCCCGATCCCCTGCACGACGTTCAGGAAATCGAAACCGTCAACTTCATGAACTACGGTGAGAACCACCATTTCGTCCTCAGCACCATGAGCCATTCCGGCGCCCTGGTGATGAATTACGAGTGGGACCACACGTACACCCTGGCCCCCGACGATGCCGGCCTGCAGTTGCTGAGCCTGGAGTACAGCACATACAATTTGCCCATGTACAACGGCAACTTCCCCCAGGGCATCACCAATGGCGCGGCCTGGTACCTGATTTCCGGCTCCCTGCAGGATTGGGTCTATGACCAGACCGGCTGCTGGGACATCACGTCCGAACTGTCCAACATCAAATGGCCCAGCGCCGGGGCGTTGGCCGGTCTCTGGGATGACAACCGCGAAAGCCTGATGCACTTCACCAAGGCCGCTCGCTATGGCGTCAACGGCGTGGTGACGGGTTCGGACACCGGTTTGCCGCTGGATGCCACCGTGACCGTGACCGGCATCGACAAAAGCGTTTCCACCGATCCGGAGCATGGCGACTACTACAAGCTGCTGCACACCGGCACCTTCGACATCACCTTCGAGGCCGAAGGCTACATCACGCGCACCATCCAGGGCGTGAGCACCACCTGGGGCACCCCCACCGTGCTGAACGTGGTTCTGGACCCGCTGGCCCACGGCGACGTGGCCGGCACCGTGACCAACAACCAGGGCGAGGGCCTGACCGCCAGCGTCAACTTCTACACCTATCCTCTGGGTGAGTACGTGACCACCGTCGCGACCGGCGCCGGCAACGGCGGCGCCTACACGGCCCACCTGGTCTACGGCGCCTACACCGCCGAGGCCGTGGCCAACGGCTACGTGACGCAGAGCGCCGTCATCACCATCGGCGAGGAACCGATCACCCAGGACTTCAGCCTGGCGGCCGCCGAGAACGTGGTGCTGGTCAGCGACGACTTCGAGTCCGGCCTGGGCCTGTGGACCGGCGGCTGGGGTCTGAGCGATCCGGCCGAGGGCTACAACTCCGCCAACAGCCTGAACGACAGCCCGGGCTCCACCTACCCGGACAACAGCAACAACACCATGACCCTGGCCGAGAGCCTGGACCTGAGCGACGCCATGGAAGGCACCATCAGCTTCATGGCCAAGTGGCATCTGGAGAGCGACTGGGACGGCTGCTTCTTCGAGATCAGCACCGACGGCGGCACCGAATGGACCCCGCTGGCCACCGGCTTTACCAGCGGCTCCAGCGGCATGGGCGGCCAGTTGCCGGGCGGCTTCCCCATCTTCGAGGGTGAACGCGCCAACTGGGTGGCCAACGAGGTGGATCTGGCCCCGTACCTGGGTCAGCAGAACGTGCTGCTGCGCTTCCGTCTGGTCAGCGATTCCAGCGTGCACTACAGCGGCTTCTACCTGGATGACTTCGAGGTCATGGTCGTGCGCGAGGAAAGCTCCCTGTCGCCCGTGCCCGGCGCCGAGGTCCTGGCGGCCGCCGTGGAGGCTTGGCCCAACCCCTTCAACCCCCAGACCACCGTCAAGTTCACCAACCCCGTGGCCGGCCCGGTCAACGTGGGCATCTACGACGTGCAGGGGCGGTTGATCCGCACCCTGGTGCGCGCGGACCTGGCGGCCGGCGACCACAGCCGTGTCTGGGACGGCCGCGCCGCTGACGGCGGCCGCGCCGCCAGCGGTGTCTACTTCGCCCGCATGATGGCCGGTGACAAGGTGGCGGGCACCAAGCTGCTGATGGTCAAGTAACAACCCTTGCCCGCCACCGCGGGACAGCAAAAGGCCCCCTCCCGTGCAAGGAGGGGGCCTTGGCGTACCGGGGCCGGGTGTGTCAGTCCACACACCAGCCTTCCTGCTGGATGACCTTCTCGGCGATGGCATCGTGCAGCTTGGGGTCGGCCTTCTTCAGGGTGCGCAGCAGGGCGCTTTCACAGGCGTAGGCCTCCATGCAGATGTCCGCCACATCGGCCAGCACCTCCTGCTGGTCCTTGAGGGCCAGGCCGAATTTCTGGGCGGCCAGCCCCAGGCCCGCCAGCACGGTCTTCTTCATGTTGCGGACCAGCTTCAGCTCTTCTTCCAGGAAGGCGGGCTCGCCCGGCTCCTCGAACGAAGGCAGCCCCGTCAGTTCCTCGCCCACGGCCTGGGCGGCCTGCAGGAAGGGCAGCTCGCCCTTCAGGGCCTTCTTCATGATCATGCCCGGCACCAGCATGCGGTTGATCTCGTTGGTGCCTTCGAAGATGCGGTTGATGCGTTCGTCCCGGTAGTAGCGCTCCAGGGGGTACTCGCTGCAGAAGCCGTAGCCACCCAGCATCTGCACGCCTTCCTCGGCGGCCAGGGCCATGGCCTCGCTGGCGAAGACCTTGATCATGGAGCACTCGATGCTGAAATCCTCCACCTTGCGGATGCTTTGCCGGTCGTAATCCGGCGCGCCTTTGTCCAGGGTGCCGATGGCCGCGTCCAGCAGCCCGGCCGTGCGGTAGACCATGCTTTCGGCCAGGAAGCCGCGGGTCTGGACCTGGGCGATCTTGCGCCGGATCAGACCGAAGCTGCACAGGGGGCGGCCGAACTGATGGCGCTGCTTGGTGTAGGGCACGGCGTCGCGCAGCGCGGTCTTGATGCCGCCGGTGGTGCTGGCGCCCAGCTTGAAACGCCCCACGTTCAGGATGTTGAAGGCGATGTGGTGGCCCTTGCCGATCTCGCCCAGCACGTTCTCCACGGGCACCTGGACGTCTTCCAGGGTGATGGCGCAGGTGCTGCTGCCTTTGATGCCCATCTTCTTCTCCTCGGCGCCGATGGTCACGCCGTCGGCGTGCAGGTCCACGATGAAGGCCGTGAACTGCTCGCCGTCGATCTTGGCGAAGAGGATGGAGATGTCGCTGAAGCCGGCGTTGGTGATGTACTGCTTGGTGCCGTTCAGCACGTAGTGCCGGCCGTCGTCGCTCAACTTGGCGGTGGTGGCGGCGGCCAAGGCGTCGCTGCCGCTGCCGGGCTCGGTCAGGGCGTAGCAGCTCATGATCTGGCCCGAGGCGATGCCGGGCAGGTATTTCTGCTTCTGCTCCTCGGTGCCGAAGTAGACGATGGGCAGGGTGCCGATGCCCGACTGCGCGCCGTGGGTCACGGCGAAGCTGCCGGCATCGGCCATGCGCTCGCAGACCAGCATGATGGTGGCCTTGTTGCTGCCCAGGCCGCCGTAGGCCTCGGGGATGTCCACCATCAGCAGACCCATCTCGGCGGCCTTCTGGAGCAGGGGCTTGCCCAGTTCCACCTTGCCGTGATGCTCCAGGTCTTCGCGCAGGGGCACGATTTCCTGCTGCACGAAACCATCCACCGTGCTGGAGAACAGGCGGCTCCTACAGGCGTTCGAAGATGCCGGCGGCGCCCATGCCCGTGCCGATGCACATGGTCACCAGGGCGTAGCGGCCGCCGCGGCGCTTGAGCTCGTGCAGGGCGGTGGCCGTCAGCTTGGCGCCGGTGCAGCCCAGGGGATGGCCCAGGGCCACGGCCCCGCCGTTGACGTTCAGGCGCTCATCCCGCGCATCCAGGTTCAGGTGCTTGAGCACGGCCAGGCTTTGGGCGGCGAAGGCTTCGTTCAACTCGATGATGTCCATCTGCTCCAGGCTGAGCCCGGTGCGTTCCAGGACCTTGGGCACGGCCCGCACCGGTCCGATGCCCATGATCTCCGGCTCCACGCCGGCCACGGCGTAGCCCACGAAACGGGCCAGGGGCCGGGCGCCGATCCGGGTGGCCAGCTCCGGGGTCATCAGCAGGACGGCGGCGGCGCCGTCGCTCATCTGGGAGCTGTTGCCGGCGGTGACGGTGCCGCCCTGCTTGAAGGCGGGGCGCAGCTTGCTCAGACCCTCGATGGTGGTGTCGGGGCGAGGGCCTTCGTCCACCTTGTGCTGCACCTCCCGGCTGCCGGCGCGGCCGCTTTTGGTCTTGGCGGGCAGCAGGGCCTTCACCGGGACGATCTCGTCCTCGAAGCGGCCCTCCTGGATGGCCGCCACGGCCTTCATATGGCTGTGGTAGGCGAAGGCGTCCTGGTCCTCACGCGTGATTTGGTCCCGCGCCACCAGGTTCTCCGCCGTCAACCCCATGTTGGTCAGGGTCTGGGGCGTGTCGTGGGCCAGGGTGGGGTTGGGCAGGTAGCGCAGCCCGCCCATGGGGATCATGGTCATGCTCTCCACGCCCCCGGCGATGGCCGCGTCGTGCATGCCGGTGGCGATCTGCATGGCCGCCAGGTTGATGGCTTCCAGGCCGCTGGAGCAGAACCGGTTCACGGTCATGCCCGGCACCGTGACCGGCAGGCCGGCCAGCAGAGCGATGTTCCGGCCCACGTTCATGCCCTGCTCGCCTTCGGGCATGGCGCAGCCCATGATCACGTCGCCCACCAGGGCGGGGTCCAGGTTCGGGTGTGTTTCCAGCAGGTTCTTCACCACGGCCGCGCCCAGATCATCGGGGCGGGTGTGCCGCAGCGTCCCTTTCAGGGCCTTGCCCACGGCGGTGCGGCGGGCGGCGGCGACGACGACTTCTCTCATCTCTGATCCTCCCATCTGGTTCCGCGGGGCTAATTCCGCAAGGGTTTGCCCGTTTTCAGGATGTATTGCATGCGCTCCAGGGTCTTGCGTTCGCCCAGCAGGCGCATGAAACCCTCGCGCTCGTGATCCAGCATGTCCTTTTCCGTCACGGTGGTCCCGGGCGGCACCTTGCCGCCGGCCAGGGTGTTGGCCAACTCCAGGCCTATTTTCATGTCGTGTTCGGAGATGGCGTTGCCCTCTTTCATGTTGAAAAGCACGTTCTCGGCCAGGGCGATGCCCGCCGTACCCATCACCGGAATGGCCATGTCCGCGCCGGGGCTGACGTGGTGGCCGCGGGCCAGGGCCAGGGCCAGGTCCTTGGCGTCGGCCGCCAGATGGTCCCGATTCATGGACCAGCTGTCGCCCGGCCGCAGGAAGCCCAGCTCCTGGGCCTCGGCGCAACTGGTGGCCACCTTGGCCATGCCGATGGTCTCGAAGGCCGCCCGGAAGGCGGGCTGCAGGTCTTTCTTGTCCAGCAGGTTGGCCACCTGGCGCTGGTACAGGCGCAGGCAGCCGCCGCCGGCGGGGATCAGACCCGCGCCGAACTCCACCAGACCGATGTAGGTCTCCGCCGCGCACCGCACCGCGTTGCCGCCCAGGGTCATCTCGCAACCGCCGCCCAGGGTCAGGCCGTGGGGCGCCACCACCACGGGCACGCCGCAGTGCTCCAGGCGCCCGGTGGCGGTCTGGAAGGCGTGGATGATCAGGTTGATGTCCTCCCAGTTGCCTTCGGCCGCCTCCATCATCAGCATCATCAGGTTGGCCCCCACGGAGAAGTTCTCCGCGCCGTTGGTCACCACCAGGGCTTCCCAGTTCCGCTCCGCCTCCTTGCAGGCGGTCATCACCATGTTCAGGGTGTCCTGGCCGATGGCGTTCATCTTGGAGTGGAACTCCAGCCCCAGCACGCCGTCACCCAGGTCCATGAGGCTGGCGCCGGGGTTGCGTTTCACTTCTTTTTCCTGGCGGCGCAGGATGTCGAAGTCGAAGGCCCGCGGGTCCGTGGGCACGGGGGCGAAGACGCCCGGCGTGGCGGTGGGACTGTGGCGCGTGTCGCCTTCCAGACCCAGCACACGGCCCGATCGATGTCGGCCACCTGGTCGCATATCTCACCCACGCGCATGGCGCTGTAGCTGAAGCTGGCCGCCAGCAGTTTCCAGATGGCCTCGCCGACCCGGCCCGGTCCCCAGGCCAGGGTCCGCAGGCGGGTGGGCAGGTCCTCGATGTTCTTGGCGGCCTCAAGTTCGGGGAACTTGGCTTTGGCCTTCTCCCGGTATTCCAGGGTTGCCAGGTCCAGGGTGTAGAATTTCTTCTCGGGCTTCTTTTCCAGCTTGTAGAAACCGGCTCCGCTTTTGCGCCCCAGCAAGCCCTTGCGGACCATACCCTTCAGCCAGTCGGGAATGACGAAGGTTTCGCGCGCTTCGTCATCCGGAATCAGCGGGTAGATGTTCTGCGCCACGTGCACGAAGGTGTCCAGGCCCACCAGGTCGGCCAGCTTGAAGGTGGCCGTCTTGGGGCGGCCCACGGCCGGGCCCGTCAGCGCGTCGATTTCCTCGATGCTGAGGCCCATCTCGTCCATCACCTGCAGGGTGGCCAGCATGGCGTGCACGCCCACGCGGTTGGCGATGAAGTTGGGCGTGTCCTTGGCCGGCACGATACCCTTGCCCAGCCGGTCCCGCGCAAAGTCGGACACGAATTGCAGAATTTCCGGATCCGTGTCCCGGGTGGGGATGACCTCGAAAAGTTTCATGTAGCGCGGGGGATTGAAGAAGTGCGTGCCCAGGAATCGGGAGCGCAGGTCCGCGGGCAGGTCGGCGGCCATCTCGGACAGGGACAGACCGGAGGTGTTGCTGCTGAAGATGGCGTCCGGTCCCAGGTGGTCGGCGGCGCTTGCCAGCACGATCTTCTTGATCCGCATGTCCTCCTTGACCACCTCGATGACCCAGTCCGCTTCCCGGATACGGGGCATGTCGTCCTCGAAGTTGCCCGTCTGGATCAGGGCCAGGTTCTCCATGGAGAACAGGGGCGAGGGCTTGGTCTTCTGCATGGCGGCCACGGCACCGGCGGCCAGGGCGTCCTTCTTCTTCTTGTCGCCCTTGTCGCGATCGCTCAGGTCCGGGGGCAGGCGAAATGGGCGGCGATGGCGCTGCCCATGACCCCGGAACCGAGTACGGCCACTTGGCGGATCTGCCTGCGCATGTTCCCTGCCTTTCTTGGGCGCCCCGCCGGAGCCGGGCGCGGATGTCGCTGCTGAATAAATGAATAGTAATTCAGTATGGTAAGGCAGGATGCCGGATGTGTCAACGACTTTGGGGATGCGTGTTTCGCCTTGTTAGGGGCCGTGATTCATAGTATAATGGCCAAAAGGCACCTGCTCGTGAAGCTGCCCAAAGCCCACTGTTAGCGGCTATTTTGAATGGTTACTCAGCCATTTCTGAATGATTGCTCAGTCATTATGGCCGTCTGTTCCAGGGAGATGCCGTCATGGCCCGTCCCAGCGAAGGCAACAAGAGGGAACGCATTCTCGACGCCGCCGTCGTGGAAATTGCCCGCACCGGTTACAACCAGACCACCGTGGCGCGCATCGCCAAGCGCGCCGGTGTGGCCGACGGCACCATCTATCTCTATTTCAAGAACAAGGAAGAAATTCTCCTCAGCATTTTCGAGCGCACCATGGCCCGTTTCATCACCGAGGGCCGAGCCCAGCTGGCGGGTCTTGACGGAGCTTGTGAAAAGTTGCGACGCATCGTGGAGTGGCACCTGGCTCTGGTGGGGGCGGATCGCGACCAGGCCATCATCAACCAGGTGGAGCTACGCCACAGCCTGCACTTTCTGGGGCAACTGAGCCGGGCTCAGGTCGGCGAGTACCTGAGCATCATCGCCGAGGTCATCCGCCAGGGTCAGCAGGAGGGCGTCTTCCGTGCTGATCAGGACCCTGTTTTCGCGGCGAAGGCCGTGTTCGGTGTTCTGGACGAGATGGCGACGGACTGGGTGCTCTCCACGCGAAATACCCGACTGGAAAGCCAGGCGGGCCGTGTTTACCAGTTCCTGTTGGGGGGGCTGCGGGCCTGATTCCGGGCCGTTTTTCATGAACACGTCGCGGAAGGAAAACCTATACTTTTTCTGAACCCTATCTTGACTTTCCCTTTCGGTGCTTTCCATCTTTCTTGCCTGTAGCATGACCGCCACCGAAGCCATCAACCGGAAGGCACAAAATGAGCACAACGGACCCCGGCGCCCAGAAGCGCGAGCCGTTGCTGGACGTCTTCGAGACGCCCTCCAACGAGGAATGGAAAACCGAGGTCGAGCGCCTGCTGAGGGGGGCCCCGTTCGCCAAAAAGATGTTCACCAAGACCCTGGAGAACATCACCATTTCCCCCAACTACAGGGGAGAGGACACCCGCGATCTGCCCGGTGTCGATTCGGCGCCCGGTCAATGGCCGTACCTGCGGGGCACCCGCCCCAAAGCCGGCTGGTTGGTGGCCCAGGAAATTCTTCTGCCCACGGCCGAGGAATTCAACAACGCCCTGCGCTCGGATTTGAAGCGCGGGCAGACGGCGGTGAACCTGGTTCTGGACCGGGCCGGCCTGAAGGGCCGGGACCCTGACCAGGCCCAGACCGAGGATGTGGGCGCTCACGGCACCTCCATCGCCTCCTTATCGGATCTGATGACGGCTCTGGACGGCGTTCATCTGGAGGCGGCCCCCTTGTTCGTGCAGGCCGGGTCCGCGGCCCTGCCGGTGCTCGGCCTGCTGCTGGCCCTGCTCAAAAAGCGCGGCGCTTCCCCTGCGGATCTGCGCGGCTGCCTGGGCAGCGATCCCGCCTACGGTCTGGCCCAGATGGGGAAACTGCCCCTGGAGCTGGACCGGCTGTATGACGAACTGGCGGTCATTTCCCGCTGGGCCGCGACCCATGCCCCCCAGCTGAAGACCCTGCCCGTGCACGAAGATCCCTGGCACGATGGTGGCGCCGACAGCGCCCTGAGCCTGGGGCTGACCCTGGCTTCGGCCGTGGCCAAGCTGCGGGCCATGGAGGAGCGGGGCATCGCGCCGGAGCAGGCGGCCGAGCGTGTGCAGTTCCATCTTTGCATGGGGTCGGATTTCTTCATGGAACTGTCCAAGGTGCGCGCCCTGCGCGTGCTGTGGGCCCAGGTCCTGGCCGCGGCGGGTTGCCCGACCAAGGCGGCGGCCGCGAACATCCACGCCCGGACCAGCCGCCGTGTCCAGACCCTGCTGGACGCCCACGTGAACATGCTGCGCGTGACCACCCAGGCCATGAGCGCGGTGCTGGGCGGGGTGGACAGCCTGCATGTCTCGCCCTTCGACGAGGTGGACAGCGTGCCGGACGAATTCAGCCGCCGCATCGCCCGCAACGTGCATCTGCTGCTGGCGCACGAGTGCCACTTCGACCAGGTCCAGGATCCGGCCGGCGGTTCCTGGTACGTGGAGACGCTGACCCACGAACTGGGTGAAAAGGCCTGGGGTTATTTCCAGGAGATCGAGAAGGAAGGCGGCATCATCGCCGCCCTGGAAAAGGGCAAGGTGCAGGAGATGGTGGCCGCCGTGGTGGCCAAGCGCACCGCCCGTCTGGCCACGCGCCGGGATGTGCTGATCGGCACCAACCAGTTCGCCAACCCGGTGGAGAAGGCGCGCACGCCCCGTGTGGTGGATCATGCCCTGCTGCAGCGCAAGCGCGGCGCGGCCATGACGCGCCAGCGCACCAGCGGTGCCCACCATGAGCACCGGGTGGTCCTGGGCCATCTGGAGAAAATCATCACCGCGGATCAGGACGCGCTGCTGGACGCCCTGGTGGAAGCCGCCGCGGCGGGCGCCACTCTGGGCGAACTCTGCGGTATCTTGCGCCACGACACCAACGGTGTGCGCGCGATCACGCCCATTCCCCTGCGGCGCGACGCCGAACCTTTCGAGCAGTTGCGCGCCCAGGTGACGGATCTGGGCGAGAAGAACCGCGTGTTCGCCTGCTGCCTGGGCGATGTGGCCCGCTACATGCCGCGCCTGGACTTCACGCGCGGCTTCTTCCAGGCCGGAGGCTTCACCATGGTGGAAGAGGGTTTTTATACCGAGGCTTCCGCCGCCGCCGAAGCCGCCGCGGCCAGCGGCGCCCCCACCGTGGTGCTGGTCGGACTGGACGGTACGTACGAGGAACTGGCCGGTCCGGTGGTCGATAAGCTGAGCGCCGGCGACGGGGCCCCGCGGATCATCCTGGCCGGCGGTGCTCCCGAGGTCATTGCCGACCTGGAGAGCCGCGGCCTGGACCGGAGCATCAACCTGCGCAGCGACGTCCTGGACGTGCTGGGTGTCATTGGAGCACACCCGCTTCACCGCCGGCTTGCCGCCGTTCCTGCGCGGGCCCTACGCCACCATGTACGTGACCCGGCCCTGGACCGTGCGCCAGTACGCCGGTTTCAGTACCGCCGAGGAAAGCAACGCCTTTTACCGGCGCAACCTGGCGGCGGGCCAGAAGGGTCTGTCCGTGGCCTTCGATCTGGCCACCCACCGCGGCTACGACAGCGACCACCCGCGCGTCATCGGCGATGTGGGTAAGGCCGGTGTGGCCATCGATTCGGTCGAGGACATGAAGGTCCTCTTCGACGGCATTCCCCTGGACAGCATGTCCGTCTCCATGACCATGAACGGCGCCGTTCTGCCGGTGATGGCCTTCTACATCGTGGCGGCCATGGAGCAGGGCGCGCCTCTGGAGAAGCTGGCGGGCACCATCCAGAATGACATCCTCAAAGAATACATGGTGCGTAACACGTATATCTATCCGCCCGATTTCAGCATGCGCATCATCGCGGACATCTTCGGTTACACGGCGCGGAACATGCCCAAGTTCAACAGCATCTCCATCAGTGGCTACCATATGCAGGAAGCCGGCGCCACGGCGGATCTGGAGTTGGCCTACACCTTGGCCGACGGCCTGGAGTACGTGCGCACGGGCCTGAAAGCGGGCCTGCCCATCGACCGCTTCGCCCCGCGTCTCAGCTTCTTCTGGGCCGAGGGCATGAACTACTTCATGGAGATGGCCAAGCTGCGGGCGGGCCGTCTGCTGTGGGCCAAGCTGATCCGGCAGTTCGATCCCGAGACCGCCAAGAGCATGGCCCTGCGCACCCATAGCCAGACCAGCGGCTGGTCCCTGGCGGAGCAGGATCCCTTCAACAACGTGGCGCGCACCTGTATCGAGGGTATGGCGGCGGCCCTGGGGCACACCCAGAGCCTGCACACCAACGCCCTGGATGAGGCCATCGCCCTGCCCACGGACTTCTCGGCGCGTATCGCTCGTAACACCCAGCTTTTCCTGCAGAGCGAGACGGGTATCTGCCGTCCGCTGGATCCGTGGGGCGGTTCTTATTATCTGGAAAGCCTGACCCACGAGATCATGCACAAGGCCTGGGCCCATATCCAGGAAGTGGAGGAGCACGGGGGCATGGCCGCGGCCATCAACACGGGCTTGCCCAAGATGCGTATCGAAGAGGCCAGCGCGCGCCGCCAGGCCCGCATCGATTCGGGTAAGGAAGTGCTGGTGGGTGTGAACCGGTACCGTCTGGACAAGGAAGACCCCATCGAAATTCTCGAGGTGGACAACACCGAGGTGCGCCGCCAGCAGGTGGAGCGTCTGGAGCAACTGCGCGCCGGGCGGGACAACGAGGCCGTGACCAAGGCCCTGAAAAAGCTGACCCATTGCGCCGATACCGGTGAGGGCAACCTGCTGGAACTGGCCGTGGAGGCGGCCCGTCTGCGCGCCAGCCTGGGCGAAATTTCCGACGCGTGCGAAGAAATTTGCGGCCGCCACCAGGCGGAGATCCGCACCATCAGCGGCGTCTACAGTACGGAATTTGGAGAGGACAAGGCCATCACCAAGATCCACGGGCTGATCAAGCAGTTTGAAGAGAACGAGGGGCGGCGGCCGCGTATCCTGGTGGCCAAGATGGGCCAGGACGGACACGACCGTGGCGCCAAGGTGGTGGCCACGGCCTACGCCGACCTGGGCTTCGACGTGGACGTGGGCCCCCTGTTCCAGACTCCGGAGGAGACGGCGCGCCAGGCCGTGGAGAACGATGTGCACATCATCGGCATGAGCAGTCTGGCGGCGGGCCACAAGACCCTGTTGCCGGCCTTGATCGAGGAGTTGCGCAAGCTGGACCGTGAGGACATCATGGTGATCTGCGGCGGCGTCATTCCCGCCCAGGACTACGATTTCCTGCGCGAGCAGGGCGCGGCGGCCATCTTCGGTCCCGGTACGGTCATCCCGGTGGCGGCGGAGAAGATGATGGTGGAGCTCATGAAACGGCTGGGTTACTGATCCTGTGGGGCAGCCCTGGGGGCCGCCTTGCGGAGCGGGAAGATGCGGCACAGGAAAAGCACCCGGTAGCGGTGAGGATAGGAACGGCGACGGTCAGGTTATGAACAACCCGAAGAAGGAAAAGCCCAGCGCTCTGCATGTGCGTCCCGGCGTCAAGGCCAACCATGATGGTCTGACGGCGGAAAAGCTGAGACGCGGTGGTGGGGTTCCCCGCCGAGCCCCGCTTTCGGCACAGGACTACATCAACGGTGTTCTGGCCGGTGATCGGGTCAAGCTGGCCCGGGCCATCACCCTGGTGGAAAGCGGCGCGGCGGCCCATCAGGCCCTGGCCCAGGAAGTTCTGACAGCCCTGCTGCCCCGGCGCCGGCCCAGCCGGCGTGTGGGTATCACGGGCGTGCCCGGCGCGGGCAAGAGCACCTTCATCGAAGCCCTGGGTACCATGCTCACCGGCCGGGGGCACAAGGTGGCCGTTCTGGCGGTGGATCCCAGCAGCAGTCTGACCGGCGGCAGTATCCTGGGCGACAAGACGCGCATGGAGAAGCTGGCGGCGGATCCGAACGCCTTCATCCGGCCCTCGCCCAGCGGCGGCACCCTGGGCGGGGTGGCGCGCAAGACCCGCGAGACCATGGTGCTGTTCGAGGCTGCCGGCTACGATGTCATCCTGGTGGAAACCGTGGGTGTGGGCCAGAGCGAAGTTCTGGTGCGCAGCATGGTGGATTTCTTCCTGCTGGTTCTCATCTCCGGCGCCGGTGACGAACTGCAGGGCATCAAGAAGGGCGTCATCGAGATTGCCGACGCCATCTTGATCAACAAGGCCGACGGCAAGGGCCAGAAACCCGCGGAAATCGCCCGGGCCGAATTCGACCGGGTCCTGCACTATCTGCGGCCCGCCACCGAAGGCT